>Ga0134126_10001982_pt1 | contig 25983 bp, 20 predicted proteins | sample KB31752_FD_96881 | JGI IMG/M metagenome (GOLD analysis project Ga0134126, IMG submission 96881) | Terrestrial soil microbial communities with excess Nitrogen fertilizer from Kellogg Biological Station, Michigan, USA - KB3-175-2 | ecosystem: Environmental > Terrestrial > Soil > Unclassified ... | reverse complement strand
GATCTCCAAGTTGAAAGTGGCTGGATTGGTCTCGGCTGCATGGACACGACATTGGCCTTTGTAGGCAAAGAGATAATCGTACCAGCCGGCGCACGGCACGAAGTTGTTGTACCAATAGACGATGTCGGCGCTGCATCATGTTTGATGATCCGCAATGCCAATGATCTTAACCAACCGTCGCGCGTTCGCGTTTATGCAATTAAATTGCTCGACGCCTCGGCGACTATGCTGCCAAGCCCTTTGAACGTCCCGGGAGGACTACCCGTTTCGCCATTGGTGGGACTCACTCCCGGGCGCTTGATCCCCAATGTGTTTTCGATGGCGAACTACGAAGCCGTTAATGGCGCAATCGTTGAAGGCAATCGGCCCCTTATCGTCCTGCTGCCCCGACAGCAATGGGCATACGGATTCTTATTCCCCTTGCAGCGACACTCGCTCACTGCTGTCGATTATCGTGGTCCAATAGTCGCGCAACTTGACCTCACCGTCACCACCGGTTGCACCGGTATTGGTGTGATCGACCGTTCAATGAATTTCCTTGGAACCGAGCAAATTTTCGAGACCGGCCGGTATGTCGTGCAAATTCAGATCAATGATCCCGCGCAGATGTACGCAATTGCACTACGGAATGCCGCAACCGACGGCCTTGTAACGCGAGTTGACATTAACGGAGTTGGCGCCTTCGAGCCCGCCGGGGAATGCCTTGCGGAACGTCGCCACAATCTAGGCCATGACTTATTTGTCATTCTATCCCCATCGAAAACAGGTACCCAAACTATTGAACAGACGCTGTTAGCACTGTCTCCCGCAGTCGAAATTCGACGACTGCATTATGCGACTGAGCAAGGTGCCGGCCGCTATCACGCTTCAGGTCCGCTCGCCGCCTCCCTGCTTGGGGACGGAAGCATATTGACAAAGTCTATAATTGCGGAAGCCAAGTTGGGCGATGCTGTGCGCAATGAGATAGCCGATGTCCGCCGTCTCGGTGGACGTATCGCATTCATTACCGCGTTTCGAGAGCCAATTGATCGCGGCGTAGCAGCGACGTTACATTCTTTGCCATTTCTGTTGCCCGCATTTGAACAGCTGTATGCCGCAGGGCCCGGATTCGTCGAACTGCTGGCGAACGGACTGATCGCATCGTGGCGGAAAGAATTGGCTGGCAGGGTTTACCAAGGAACAGAGGATGGGCTTAGGCTTTGGTGGCGGTGTCTGGACGATAAAGAGTACTATAGTGAAGAGTTCGGCGCGATCGTGGGATTCGATTTGCGGGCGCACCCGTTCGATCACGAACGCGGTTACGCCTTATTTGAGCACGATATCGATACGGTGCTCGCGCTGCGGACTCGCGACATCCAGTGCGCACTACCCCGGGCATTGTCTGAACTTACCGGTCGATCCGTTGCTAATATCGTTTCGACGAATATCGGCGCAGATAAAAATACCGGCCCGCTTTACAGAGATTTTCGTAATCACTTCACGATGCCCGTCGATTTGGTTGATGCAATCTATGCGCGGCACCCATGGCTGAATTATTTCTATTCAGCGTCTGAAATTGAGGTCGCGCGCCGGGGCTGGCTGGCTCCCCCTCAGTGCTGGACCATTTGCTGAGCAAATCATTCCTTTCAAAGCTGCGCATCAAATAATCTGGAGAATGCCGCATTATAGCGGCTATTGCTTCGGTCAGGCCGAGGTGGATAATGGGCGAGGTTGCGATCTTACCCGCGATTTGGAAATTGAATGAGTCGAATTCCTTTCAATTTGCCGCCGGTCGCCGGCGGGGAAATCGAGTATATCCGTCAGGTCATTGAGCGACGCGCGTTTTCCGGCGATGGTGAGTTCACCGCGCGATGTCAGGCGTGGTTGAAGGAGCATCTCAGCGTCGATAGCGTGTTGCTCACGAACTCTTGCACCACTGCGTTGGAAATGGCCGCCATTCTGGCCGAGCTCGAGCCCGGTGATGAAGTCATTATGCCGTCTTTTACATTCGTCTCGACGGCGAACGCCGTTGTTTTGCGTCGGGCGGTGCCGGTCTTCGTCGACATTCGTCCGGACACCTTGAATATCGACGAGCGCTTAATTGAGGCCGCGATCACGCCGCGGACGAAGGCGGTCTGCGCCGTTCATTATGCAGGGATATGTGCTGAGATGGATGTTATCGGCGGCATTGCCCGGCGACACGGCTTGCTGGTCATTGAAGACGCGGCTCAAGGCTTGTTGTCGAAATATCGTGGCCGCGCGGCGGGAAGCCTCGGCGATCTCAGCTGCTTCAGCTTCCACGAAACCAAAAATATCACGTCTGGGGAGGGCGGCGCGTTGGCGATCAACGATCCGAAGCTCGTTGAGCGCGCTTACATCATATGGGAAAAAGGTACAAATCGACGGGCCTTCAAATCAGGCAGTGTCGACAAATATACCTGGGTCGATTATGGGTCGTCGTTTTTGCCGAGCGAATTCATGTCGGCCATACTTTTGGCCCAGCTTGAACAAGTTGAAAGATTTACGCAGGAGCGTCGATCGATTTGGAATCGTTACCAGGAAGGGTTTGCCTCGCTCGAGGCGAGGGGGAAAGTACGCCGTCCCTTCGTGCCGTCTCATTGCGAGCATAACGGCCATCATTACTATCTTATTCTGCGCGATAAAGTCGCTCGCGACCGTCTCATCAAGGGCCTCGACAATGATAGCATTTCATCGGTGTTTCACTACGTGCCGCTTCACTCTTCCCCGGCCGGTCTTCGCCATGCGCGCGCATATGGAAGCATGCGGGCCACAGATGAAGCCAGTGCGGGCCTCGTGCGCCTTCCGCTTTATGTCGGGATAAGAGCGGCCGACGCAGACCGCGTGATCGAACGGGTTCACGATCATCTTTTTCCTAATTGAGGTACAAGCGGAAATCACGAGTGTCGATCGAGGCGCGCCGGCGCCTTGATTACTAGCCGTCCATAGACAATGAGTGCGAGAACAGCGAAAACAAGAAAGGCCGAGCGCGTTCGGACCTTCCGTAGGGGAAAGCGATTTATATCCCCCATTCGGCGCGTGAGTATTGTCAACCCGGCAAAATTACTGGCAAGACCTTGCGAATAGCGATTATTCAGTCTTGTTACGTGCCGTGGAAAGGGTTCTTCGACCTAATCGGGCGGTGCGACGAGTACGTCGTATTCGACAGCGCCCAATATGCCCGACGGCACTGGCACAATCGCAATCGAATCAAGACCGCGAACGGCGTCGAGTGGCTCACGATTCCGGTGGTCAGCAAGGGCCGTTACAACCAGCCGATTGAGGACGTGGAAGTCGAAAAGTCGTGGGCCGAAAAGCATTGGCGCACACTTGAACTCGCCTATCGCCGCGCGCCGTTCTTTTCGATGCTCTCCCCAACAGTGCGCCTTTGGTACGAACGCGCGGAAAAGGAATCGCGGCTAACGGATGTCAACCTGATCTTTCTTCGCGAGATCACTCAATTGCTCGGCCTCAAGACCAAAATCAAACGAGATACATCATATCCGTCTCAAGGAGCCAAGACCGAGCGTCTTTTGGGTATCGCTCGCGCGGCAGGCGCAAATTGTTATGTGAGCGGTCCCTCCGCCAAGGCCTATTTCGACGAGCCGCTATTCGAAGCGGCCGGCATTTCGGTGGAGTGGATGAGCTACGGTAGTTATCCGGAATACAAGCAACTCCACGGCCCCTTCGAGCACGCGGTCTCGGTCCTCGACCTCCTTTTCAACACCGGGCGTGATGCGCCGGCCTATCTGCATGCAAACACAAGATAATCGGGCTCGCATCACGTTGCACGAAAGCTCAGATTGGCCTATGAAAATCCGCCGCGGTTCTTGGACCTTGGCTCGGGTTAAAATCGTCGAATGGTCGATGCAGCCATGTCTAAGATACCCGCGGAAAGGAACGATGAAACGCCCTTAATGAGCGCCCGTGAACTAATTTCTTTGATTACCCGAAGAGGTAGGCCGATATGTTCCGATACTACATTGCTGCATGAAATAGATGGCTGGGATTCGCTGAAGGGAGTTCGTCTCGTCCTGCGGCTGGAAGAACTTACCGGACGGGAATTGCTGGAGAGCGAAATTGAAGGATTGCGATCGGTTGGAGATATCGATCGTGTCTTAGGTCTAATTCGCTAATCCTATGAACTCATCGAATGACCGTTGGGTTATTGTTTCCGGCGCCGGGGGTGCGCTGGGAAGCGTGATTACGGATCACTATGCAAATTTGGGCCACCAAGTGCTGGCATTGGACCGGCATTTCGATCCGGCACGGCCAATCATCAAGAAGATTACTGCACGAACACTCGATCTTCTATTAGAACAGGAGGTGCGGCAGACGCTTGCGGACGCCCTGAAGGGCGCTGGTATATCGCTTCTGGTCAATGCGGTCGGTCTGATTTGTAACGAGCCGGTGCTGACCATGCGCGGCGCCAAATTTACGACGCACAGCATCGCCACCTGGCGCCAAGCAATCGACGCCAATCTGACGGCACCCTTTGTAGTGGCGACCGAGGTCGCGGCGCTCATGGCCAGACGTGGCGGCGGCGCCATTGTCAACTTCAGCTCGATTGCAAGTGAGGGTAATGCAGGGCAGGCCGCCTATAGCGCCGCCAAAGCCGGTATCGAAGGCCTCACGCGCGCCATGGCTGCGGAACTCGGACCGCTGGACGTGCGCGTGAACGCGGTTGCTCTCGGGTTCATCGATGTCGCAACCACGAAGGCCGCGGTTGCTGAAGCGAAGCTTCAGCAATATGCGGCGCAGACTCCGCTTGGACGACTTGGTCACACTGACGACGTGATTGGCGCCATCGAATTCCTTGCAGCCAATAGGTTCGTCAACGGAGTCACGGTGAAGGTCGATGGAGGCATTCGTCTCTGATGGTAAATTTATGGAGCGTCTTCGAGCAGCGCGCGGATTCCGCTCCGCTGGCGCCGGCGCTTATCTTTCCTGACGGCAATACTTCATTCGGAGAATTAAAAAACTTGGCGTTGCGCTGCACGAGGTCGCTTGCAGCGCGCGGGGTGACGCACGGCGATGTTGTCGGATTGCAATTGCCGAAACGGAGCATCACTTATGCCCTGCTTCTGGCTTGCCTGAGGCTCGGGGCTCCGTATGTTTTTCTGGATCCTAAAAACCCCGCCGATCGCACGTCGCGAGTCCTAGATCGGCTTCGTCCAAAAATCCTCTTCAGCGAAGTTGAAACAAAAAACCCACACGGCGAGACTCTACGTCTCTCAAAAGACGAGGGGGATAGTTGGCTTGTTGCTGGCGAGAGTGTCTTAAGCGGCGACGCTTCCATTGGCGTTACAGGCACCGATCCTGCCTATATCATGTTCACGTCCGGTTCGACCGGCGAACCAAAAGGCGCGGTTATCCCTCATCAAGGCGTGCTAAGTCTCATGACTTGGTCGCGCAGTATGATCCCCGGCGTCGCGCGAGAGCGGTTCACTGCCATCAACCCTCTACACTTCGACAATTCGGTTTTCGACATTTACTGCGGCCTTCTGAATGGTGCGGCGTTAGTGCCAATCGAAACATCCGAGATAACAAATCCGGCGGCTTGGGTTCGGGTAATTCGCTCGAGTCATGCGACCGTCATGTTTGCTGTACCGACGCTATTTCTTATTCTTGACCAACTCGGCCTGCTGACTCGGGAAGCCTTGCCGGAGGTACATACGTTTCAATTCGGCGGCGAAGGGTATCCGATCGCAAAACTTCGCGATTTCCACGCGCGTTTTGCAGGACGCGCCCGGCTCATCAACGTCTATGGCCCGACCGAGACCAGCTGTATATGTACCAGTCTCGAGATCGCGCAACACAATTTGTTCGCCTCCGATAACGAATTTCCACCACTTGGGCGAATGCATCACAATTTTTCTTACGTGATCCTCGACGGGGCGCAACAATCCGTCGTCAGTGGTGGCGTTGGCGAATTGTGGATTGGCGGTCCCTGTGTCGGACTTGGCTACTACGCCAACCCGGAAGAAACAGCGGCCCGGTTCCGCCAAGATCCGCAGCAGGACAAGTATCGCTCTATATTCTATCGCTCTGGCGATCTAGTGCGCGAAGACAAAGAAGGTCAGCTTTGGTTTCAGGGCCGCGTGGACAATCAGGTCAAAATTAGAGGCCATAGGATCGAGCTGGAGGAGATTGATCTCGTGGTGCAGAGCATTGCCGATGTCCGCCGCGCTATTTCCGTGGTGCTGACAGGTGAGGATGGTGACGAAATTGCCGTGGCCTATATGGCCGACCGAGAAATCGCCGCCGACGAAATCCTTGGATTGTGCAAGGAAACTCTTCCGGCTTATATGCAGCCATCGCAGGTCGTTCAGTTTGACGATCTCCCTCGGAATGCCAATGGCAAGGTCGACCGAATGGCCACCAAAGCGCTATTGCAACAATCGGACCAGCGATGAGACTTTCGATCGTTACCACGCTCTACAAATCGGCTCCATTTGTTGAAGAGTTTTATCGACGCACGTCGGAAGCCGCGCGCCATGTCACCGACGATTATGAGATCATCATGGTCGATGACGGCTCGCCGGACAATTCACTGGAGATCGCTTGTGCGCTGGTGCGCAGTGACCCGAAACTCCGCGTCGTCGAACTCTCACGCAATTTCGGTCACCATAAAGCGTTGATGACTGGTTTGGATCATGCAGGCGGTGAGCTCTGCTTTTTAATTGATAGCGATCTTGAGGAAGACCCCGCCATTCTTGACGCATTCTTTAAGAAAATGCAGGCGGAAGACGCCGACGTTGTCTTTGGTTATCAGACAAAGCGGAAGGGCAACATCGTTGAACGGCTGACGGGCGATATCGCGTACAGGCTGTTCAGCCTGCTGTTGTCTCACCCGATTCCTCGCAACGCGGCAACCGTTCGTCTAATGAAGCGGGAATACGTCGATTCTCTACTTTTGCACCGCGAGCGACAAACAGTGATCGGCGGACTTTGGGTGCTCGCCGGTTACCGGCAGATCGGCGTTCCCATCAAAAAAGTTAGGAACCCTAATTCAAGTTACGGCTTCTGGCGTCGATGGCGCGCGCTCGTGGACAGTGTCACTGCATTTAGCGAAACTCCCTTGATCGGGATCTTTTATCTCGGCCTGTTGATCTCTAGCCTATCGGGTGTGGTCGGTATCGGCTTACTCGTCCACAAATTTATGTATCGCGGTCTGATCGAAGGCTGGGTATCAGTGATGATTTCGTTATGGTTCCTGGGCGGCATGCTGATCTTCTGCGTTGGCATTATCGGCGTCTACATTTCAAAGATCTTCATCGAAACCAAGAACCGACCATACACAATTGTGCGGCGGATACATGGAAATGTGAGGTCGAGCGTTGATTCCTCATTGACCTCGGGCGTCATCGATTCGCAGAGACAAGAGAGGCGCCGTCAGGACGGCAACTATTGATGCGGGCCAGTGCTCGATATGTCTAGTAAAACACCAATTGAGAAAGCGAACGTCTTGCTGGAAAAGACGACGCCTTTGACCAATAAGGACAAGGCTCTTTTCGCCTATTTCGGAACAAACTCGAAGATATTACCGCCATATCGAATTTTGAATCCACAGAATATTATTATTGGCGACGTAACTGCAATCCGCGAAGGGTGTCATATCAATTCGTTCTCCGATCTTAGCTTTCTTCTAGAATACGTTGATACTGAGTATCAGAAAGACTTTGATCCGGCTGACTACCAATATCAATCGCATATAGAAATTGGCCGGCAAAATCAGATCGGTCGATTCGCCTTCTTTTCATGTACAGGTTCCATCGTATTGGAAGATAATGTTCTTCTGTCTGAACGTGTTTTCATCGGGGATAATAACCACGGCTTTTCCCATCCTAATGTGCCGATCATGCAACAGCCAAACAGGCCAGGCCGCGCAGTTTTAATCGGCAAAGGGACATGGGTCGGAGTTGGTGCCGCTATTCTCGCCGGCACACAGACAGGTCATAATTGCGTCATTGGCGCAAACAGCGTGTGTCGAGGCGGGCAGTATCCTCCGAATTCGGTCATAGGGCCGCCGACCGCCGAGATTTTGTACAGGCGAATTGGGGATGAGTGATCAGATCAGTCAGCATTACGAAGATTTTTACCGCAAGCACGACCCGATTCACGTTTATCCCGTCGAATTTGTGGTTCGTGCTTTTCTCGGCAATTATCCGCGTCACAAGACGCATTCAAGCTCATATTTAGGTAGGCGCGTTCTCGACCTTGGGTGTGGCGATGGGCGCAACATGACGCTGCTGCACAACCTCGGCATGCAAGTCTTTGGCGTCGAAATCACGCAGGATATTTGTGACCAAGTTAAGCAGCGAATGGGCCGTCTCGGTATCGATGTCACGCTGAGCGTCGGACGTAATAACAGTGTCCCATATGTGGACGGGTTTTTCGACGTCGTTTTGGCTTGCCATGCGTGCTATTACATCGACCCCGGCACCCATTTCAGCGATAATGTTCTGGAAATTTCGCGTCTCTTGAAATCGGATGGGCTGTTTGTCTTTTCCGCGCCGATTGGAACGAGTTACATTATGCGGGGTGCAAAAGACCGCGGCGATGGTCACATGGAGATTGCACAAGACCCCTATGGCCTTCGCAACGGGTATGTTCTCAAGAAATTCGATTCCCCGGGCGAAATTGAAGATGCGCTTTCTCCGCTATTTCGGGATTTCGAAATTGGTTCATGCCGCAATGATTTCTGGGGTATCGACGAGCATGTTTGGACCGTGGTTTGTCGCAAGGCAGGCTGAAGGATAAGGCGATGAATCCTTCAGACGTCCACTTTTATCGTGCACCGGAAAGTCTCATCCCGCTGCTGCTGGAAGACGGCTATCTTGTCTCCGCCGAGGGTCATCGGTTCTCAATTGAGAATGGCGTACCCAATTTTCTTTGGCCGATCAGATTGAGCCCCATCGAGGCGAAGACCAGGACTGCATACGACCAGGTCGCCGAGCAAATTTATGATGCGGCGCTAGACTGGCAGTTTGCCGCGCTCCATGAGGATGAGGAAGTTGTCCGAGAGTCAATGGTCGATATGCTTGGCGTCAAGCCGGAAATGCGAATTCTCGAGGTCGGTTGCGGCACCGGCCGCGACAGCTACCGGCTGGCGCGACGGCTTAATGCCAGCGGCGAGTTGTTCTTGCAGGATTTGTCGTCGGGTATGGTGCATACTTGTGTCAAGCGCATGGCCGAATATGATCGAAAAGTGCACTTCAAATGCGCCTTGCACTATTCGATTTCCAACGCAACCTACTTGCCATTTCCATCCGATTTCTTCGATGCGGTTTTTCACTTCGGCGGCTTTAACGAATTTTCCGACCACAAGGGTACCGGCCAGGAGTTCGCTCGCGTGGTAAAGCCCGGCGGGACCGTACTTTTCGGCGACGAATCCGTGGGGCCGTGGCTTCGCGATGCTGATTTCGGAAAAATCGTAATCGCAAACAATCCGCTCTTCAGTCATCGGCTGCCGCTGGAGAGCATTCCGGTCTGCGCGCGTGATGTGAATGTTCGTTGGATCATGGCTAACTGCTTCTACGTGATTACATTTCGGAAGGGCGAGGGGCCTCCGGCCTTGGATCTTGATCTCCCTCACAAGGGCTGGCGCGGCGGCACGATGCGTTCGCGCTATTTCGGGGTTATGGAAGGAGTAACTCCAGAAGCCAAAGAGCTTGCTCGGCAAGCTTCAGCCAGTGCGGGCCTCAGCATTCATGAATGGCTTGACCGTGTTGTGCGCAGGCAGGCCGCGCTCGATCTCGAAAAGAAAAACGAAATCCAGTCGAAATGAGCAAAATCATCCTTTTCGGCGCAGGTCGCGGGGCTGATGTCGCCTACCGCTTTTTGACGAAAGATAGCGACCATGAGGTTTGCGGTTTTACCCTCGACCGTCAGTTCATTACGAACACCACGTTGCGGGATCTTCCTGTCGTGCCTTTTGAGGATGTTGAGAAGGCCTTTCCGCCTGCCGAATACAAGATGTTTGTCGTGCTGGGCTACCAGCGAATGAATGAACTTCGTGCAGAGAAATATATGGCTGCAAAGAAAAAGGGCTATTCCTTTGCGAGTTACGTTAACTCCCATATCTATGGAGCCGAAGATCTCACAGTGGGCGAGAATTGCTTTATTCTCGACAATCAGTCGATCTCGCTTGACGTGAAAATCGGAAACAATGTCGTGATGTGGTCGAGCAATCACATCGGCGATCTTACGGTCATCGGGGATCATGCCTGGCTGGCGTCGCACGTTACGGTCGCCGCGGAAGTCGTGGTTCAGCCCTATTGTTTTCTCGGCATTGGTGCCACCGTAGGCAATAAAGTGACGCTTGGCGAAAAAACATTTGTCGGAGCCAATACTCTAGTCGCCTCCGACACCGCCGAGAGCAGCGTTTGCCTAAGCGGCGAGTCCGAACGTGTGAATATGGATAGCGCGAGCTTCCTCCGTGTCATGATGGCGAAGAACAAGTTATGAAGTGGCGCAAGCTCGGTCGCGTCTACGCCCCTGACGGTCACATGCCATGGGCGCGGTCGCACGCGGCGAATCCAGTGGCCGAGCAAGTGGAGGGAGACCTTTATCGGGTTTATTTCAGCACGCGCGATGAACTGAATCGGTCGAGCATTGGATTTGTCGAAATCGATATTAGAAATCCGAACAAGATTGTGCGCGAATCTGAAACCCCCGTCCTTTCGCCTGGGAACCTGGCGATGTTCGACGACAGCGGGGCTTCGATCGGGTGCATCGTTCCCGTCGGGAACAGACGCTATCTCTATTATATGGGATGGCACCTCACCGTCATGGTGCCATGGCGGAATGCTATTGGTCTCGCCGTCAGCGAAACGCCGGCGGGCCCTTTCACTCGGTTTTCGACTTTTCCCATTGTCGCGCTCAATGATGTCGATCCTTATACTATTTCATACCCCTGGGTTGCCGTCGCGAACGGAAAATTCCACATGTGGTACGGATCTAATATCGCCTGGGGCGCAAAAAAGCATGACATGCGCCATCTGATTAAATTCGCGACTTCGGATGATGGTATTCATTGGGTGCGGTATAATTCGGTGGCTATCGATTTCAGCGGACCCGAGGAATACGCCATCTGCAAGCCCTGCGTCAGGAAGGATGGCGACATGTACCGAATGTGGTTCTGCGCCCGCGGCCAAGCCTACCGAATCTATTACGCGGAATCGGACGATGGCCTGTCATGGCGCCGCGGCTCCGAACCGCATATAAATGTCTCGGATGCCGGATGGGACTCCGAAATGGTCGAATATCCCTTCGTGTTCGATCATGGAGGCGAGAGATACATGCTCTATGCCGGAAACGGCTTTGGAAAAACGGGGTTTGGCATTGCTGTTTTGGAAAAGCCCTGAAAAACCCCAAAACCGTCCAACCATCTAGGGCAACTGCACGCCCTTGGGCTTCTCGATATGAGAAGTTAAAGTGTCGGCTCGAGATCTGTCGGAGGGGACTATGTATCGCGCGACGACCGGCTCGACTGAGATCAAGCCGGGCCGGCCCGCTCAGTTGAGCGGCGATCATTTGCAACACACGCCTGAGCTCGACGGGATTCGCGGCTGGGCCTGCGCGTCGCTCGTCATCGCACACTGTTTGACGGGCGTCGGCCAGGCGCAACCTGGATCCTGGCTCGCCAGTTTCAACACGCACACGATTTGGCTGTTTCTCGGCGGTGTCGATCTGTTCTTTGTTCTGTCCGGGTTTTTGATCGGCGGCATTCTGCTCGACAGCAAAGCCGAGCCGCACTACTTCAAGAACTTTTGGATCAGACGAGTCGCACGGATTTTCCCGGTTGCCTATCTGGTTCTCGCAACATACGCGGCGGCGCTATTTATTACCGCCCACTTCAACATCACGCGGTTCGACAACTGGCTTTTAGCCGAATACCGGCCGCCGCTGTGGACCTTCGCGACATTCACGCAAAGCCTGCCGATCGCGCTTCATGGATATAGCGGGCCGCGATGGATGGCAATGACATGGTCGCTCGCGATCGAGGAGCAGTTCTATCTGCTGTTCCCGCTCGTCGTATATTTTCTGCCAAGACGATGGCTTGTCGTCGTGGTTATCTCCGGCATTGTCGCGTCGCCGATTCTGCGTGATGTATTCGAACGGGTTTTTGGAAGCTGGTACGCTCCCTATGTGCTACTGCCGTCGAGGATGGATGGGCTAATGTATGGCGCAGCCGTGGCCCTCATCGTGAGAAACAAGAAAGCATTTGCCATCGTCACCCGGTATAGATTGTTGTTTGATGTTGTCGCCTTGGTAATTCTTTATTCGATCGTGACCAATTGGATTTTCGCGTGGTGGCCGGGACCTAGTGGCGCCATTTTCCCATTGAAACAGAGTCTGCTGGCGATGATGTGGGCGGTCGTAATTCTTCGCGTTTTCACTTACCAAAATAGCACGTTCAACAGAATATGGCGCAATTCAATCCTGGCCAAAATCGGTCTCATTTCTTACGGTCTCTATATGTTTCACCAATCCATCAACGGTTTGGTACACGGTCTACTTTTCAATCAGGAGCCAACGATCAGAACGCCGGAGCATTTATTGGCAGCAATCGCAGTGATTGCGTTAGCCACTGGGTTGGCGACTATCTCGTACATATATTTTGAAAGTCCGATACGCCGTTTCGGCCGTACGGTTTCGATGAATCTGTCGCGCTCTCGGGCAAGTCCTGTGACGGCGGTGGCACGCTGATCGGCCCAAGAGGCGTTAGCGGCGGTGGCGAATGCCTGCCAATTCGTCCGCAATTTCTTGCCTGGGCCGGTCCCAGGGAAGAATGATCCAGCGGACCGAATCGGGGGCGCGCAAAACATAATCGCCTTGGAATCGTTAGCAAAATCGACACCGGAGTCCGAACGGACGATTGTTGATCGCTTGGTCGGAATTGATAGAATAATGGAAAGCTAGCGTGGAAAGCTGCGGATTTCTGAGCTTTTTACGTAAGAAAAGTGCACATCGTCCAGAACTACCGTGCGCAGTTTGAAATAATTATACCGGCGATGAAGATGCTCGCCATCATCAGGGGGCTAACATGAGAAAGCTCGTACTTTGGATTGCTACCTTAGGAGCGATACTCTTGCCGGCGCTCTACTCAGCGCCTGCCCAAGCCCAGGCCACGCGAACCTGGGTATCCGGCGTCGGTGATGACGCCAATCCCTGCAGCCGAACAGCTCCGTGCAAAACTTTCGCGGGGGCAATTTCCAAGACTGCCACCGGTGGCGAAATCAACTGCCTTGATCCGGGCGGCTTCGGCGCCGTCACCATTACGATATCGATTACTATCGACTGTCATGAAGTCTTCGCATCAGTTCTCGTATCTGGGACAAATGGCATCGTCATCAACGCTGCTGGTGCGAGCGTAACCCTTCGCAACCTCAATTTTAACGGTTTAGGTACAGGTCTATCTGCGATCAACATCTTGGCTGCTACGAAGGTATACATTGAAGACGTAATGATCATGAACTTCGCGCAAAATGGGATCAACGACGCGCGGACGAGTGGCAATACCAAACTTTTCGTCAGGAATACCATTACCAGAAATAATACGAGCGTAGGTATCCGTGCCGTGGCGACCAATCCGAATTCCGTGGTTCTCGAAAATGTCCATTCGGTCGGCAATGCCTTCGGAATTGCGGCCGGGACTGGTAATTTCATCACTGTGAGTCGTTCGGTCGCGTCCGGGAACACAAATGCGGGCATCGAGGCCGACGCTGGTGCCATACAATTCGTGAACAACACAGAGATCTCTTCGAACGGCACGGGAGTCCTGGCCACAGGAACAATTCAGTTGACCAACTCGGATATCCTCTTCAACTCAACGGCGATTACCGGAGCCACCACTTCGTTCGGGAACAACAGAATCTTCGGCAATGCGGCAGTCGGTACGACGCCGACCCTTGGCGCAATATCCAACGAACATGGTCAGCAATAGTTGGTCTCTGGAAGGCTTTTGCTGAGACCGGCTCCGTTCTTGCTTACGACCGAGCCAGCCATAGAAAGATGAAAGAGCTTCGGGCGTAAATTCGCCCGAAGCTTTTTTTCTCTATATCCGATTTGCGTAAACCGTATGGTGCACGCCTTAGCGACCGTGGTACGAAAGATGAGCGCGATCCCCCCAGCCCCGAGCAGACTATGCCCCGTTTGTTCGGTGCCGGAGCCGATTGAGGCCGGAGAGCGGGTATGGCCGCTCGACTGGCGGTGCCGGAACTGTGGTCACCACCTTCCGGTGCAGAACGGCATTCCAATGCTAGCTCCGGAGCTTGCCAATACAATCAGCGGTTTCGATCCTGCTTCCTTTGAATTGCTGGCATCGGTTGAGGCGACCTATTTCTGGTTCGTCGCACGCAATGAATTGATCGTCGCTTTGGCTAATCGATTCTTTCCCGGAGCGAAGGATTTACTTGAAATTGGCTGCGGAAACGGCGCTGTTCTGCGCTCGCTTGCAGGTAGCAAGAAATGGCTGCGGCTGGTCGGATCGGACCTCCATCCCACGGGACTGTTGAACGCCCGCAACCGAGTACCAGAAGCTGAGTTCATTCAAATGGATGCCACACGCGTTTCCGCCCAAAATGCTTTCGATCTCATAGGTGCCTTCGATGTTTTGGAACATGTGTCGGATGACGAAGGCGCGCTCCGCAGCCTACGGCGAGCGATTGCGCCGAGAGGCGGCATCATCATAGCCGTTCCGCAGCACCCTTGGCTTTGGAGCCGTGAGGACGAAATCGGTCACCATGTCAGACGCTATCGGCGAGGAGAACTGGAAGAAAAGCTTAATCGCAATGGATTTGTGGTGATGTTTTCATCATCTTTTGTATCCGTGTTGCTTCCACTAATGATCGCGAGCCGGGTGGTTTCGCGCGTGCGCGGGGCACACGCCGAACGCGAGGTGACGATAGCACCTGTCGCAAATCGCGTGCTCCTTTCCATGCTTCGTGCAGAGGTACGATCGACACTCGCAGGAATGCGCTGGCCTGTTGGGGGAAGCCGCGTGGTCGTAGCCTATGCGGGGCCGGATCGCCTTTAGCAACGAGCATTGCGCTTGTCACCGCGTCCCTAAAGCCAACGAAGGCGGCTCATAACCGTAAGGTTCTGCAGTAGCTGTCGCGTGAGGGTCCATTCCTAACGACCCGCTGGATCCTGTGTTCAGGGCCATTCGATGAAAAATAGCTGGCATGCGGCGTCGCTCTAGTTTGTCAAATCTTTTCGACCTCCGAATGATATTGCGCCAGCACCGAATCTATATCTCCAACGGCGGCAACCCGTCCCGCATTCATCCAAACCGCAATCGTGCAGAATTGCTTCAGCGTTCCATCATCATGTGTTGCCAAAACTAAGATGGAAGCGTGTTTGATGAGTTCGGCGAGGCGCGCGCGCGCCTTTTCCATGAAAGCGGCGTCGCCGGCGCTGACCATTTCATCGAGGATTATGATGTCCGGCTTGACCGCTGTGCTCACGGCGAACGCGAGTCGCAACATCATGCCCGCCGAATACGTGCGGATCGGCAGTTCAAGGTACTCGCCGAGTTCGGTGAAGTCCTCAACATCGGGAATGAGCGCCTCGGCTTGCTTGCGAGTCAACCCAAGCATGATGCCACGCATGAGAATGTTTTCGTACCCGCTTGCTTCCGGATTCATACCGACCGAAAGATCAGTCATCGAAGAAATCGAACCGAGAATCCGGACAGTTCCCGAAGTCGGCGGATAAATTCGCGACATCACTCGTAACAGCGTCGTCTTGCCGGCGCCATTGCGCCCCACGAGGCCCACGCGATCACCATCGTTGACTCGCAATGTTACATCATCGAGCGCCTGGATCACAGTAACGCGTCGATCCTTTGGGTGCTCGATATTGCCGCCCACGGTGCGACGAAGGAGCTCTGTTTTTAAAGCGCGGCCACGCGTGTTATAGATCGGCAACGAAATCGAAATGCTCTGGACGTCAATCAGGGCCATCGTGCCGCATCCTTACAGCCAATAGACGACGCGCTGGCTGTATCGTCCAGCAAATGCAAGCATGGCTAGTGAACCGATTACGAGCAAAATAGCACAAATACCGAGCGCCAAAACACTTGGCGGCTCACCAAGGATTGGATCACGCAAGACCTCGAGAAAGCTGGCGAGCGGGTTTGCGTAGATAACGTAAGAATGCTCCCCGAGTTGGGTCGGCTTGAACATGATCGGCGTCACGAAGAACAAGATCTGCATGACACTCGCAATAATTTGCGGCACATCGCGGTAGCGCGCGCAGATGATGGCGATACAATAACCGATCCAGAAGCAATTGAGTGAAACAAGTATGAAGCCTGGGATCAACCACAATATGCTCCAACTTACGCTTAGCCCAAACACTACGAAGGTTACGGGAATAATCAGGACATTGTGCAAAAGGACCAATACATTGCGGTAAATCGTCCGAAAGATGAACGTCGAATTCGCGACGCTGATGTGCAGAATGATGCGCTCGTTATCAATAAACGCGTTCGTGCTTTCAAGGATATTTGTCGAAATGAAAGCCCATAGGACAAACGTTGTCGCGACATACGGAATATAAGTTTTGGTCTCCGTCTTGAACAGAATAGAATAGACAAGGCCCATTCCGAGGACCAGTATCGCCATACTCAACGTGAGCCAAAACTGCCCGAGCATAGAGCGGCGATAGCGCTGCTTGATGTCGTTCAACGCGAGCATCGTCCAGATTCGCCAGTTGGAAATTCCGGATCCGATGTCGTTAATAGTGCTGACGTAGTAGCCGGCCATTTCCTCACGCCGTTGGCGTTAAAACTTTCCGCTTAAGGTTGCATTGGCAAGCGACGATGCGATGACGCATCAAGCGGCGTACTCAGTCACACGGATGAGTCCCTCAAACGAATGTTTGGAAGCCCCACTATCCGGGCGGGAAACATGACCATATAGCATGGAATGTTGCAAGTTCAGTAATGTGGGTTTGCAGCGGAATATTTGAGTTCGTGGGGAGACATGAAATGAATATTAGGCCTTATTAGAAGATCGTTTGGCGCTAGCCCGGATCCATTGGCTTGCATTTGATGGGCGGTTGGTTAGAACCCACGTGACTTATTGGTACTCATATTCAAAGTATGAGTGAGTAGTGAGTATAAGGAGAAAAGCAGACGTGAAGCGTGCATTGATAACCGGAATTACCGGCCAGGACGGCGCTTACTTGTCTCAGTTTTTGCTGGGTAAGGGCTACGAAGTTTATGGACTCGTGCGTCGCAGCAGCGCGAGCGATGTCATGGATGCAAAGTTGCGATGGCTTGGCATCGAGAAGGAGGTGCATCTCGTCGATGGCAATTTAATCGATGTATCTTCCTTGATCCGGAGCTTACGCGAGGTAAAGCCGGATGAAATTTACAATCTCGCTGCGCAGTCGTTTGTTAAATCGTCATGGAATCAGCCTTTGCTTACCGGCAGCGTCACTGCACTCGGTGCTGCAAATATACTTGAGGCATATCGCCTCGAAGCACCCGGTGCACGTTTTTATCAGGCCTCTTCTTCTGAGATGTACGGCATGGTGCATGAGCCCGTGCAATCTGAGAAGACGCCGTTCTATCCACGCTCGCCGTATGCCGTCGCCAAGGTTTATGCGCACTGGATGACGGTGAATTATCGAGAAAGCTATAATTTGCATACGACCAGCGGTATTCTTTTTAATCACGAGTCTCCTCTACGTGGACTTGAGTTTGTGACACGCAAGGTCACCCACGCTGTGGCTCAGATCAAGCTTGGCATGGCCAAAAAACTGGCGCTTGGCAACGTTCATGCTAAGCGTGACTGGGGCCATGCAAAGGATTACGTGGAAGCAATGTGGCTGATGCTGCAGCAAAAAGAGCCAGGTGACTACGTCATTGCCACGGGCCGTATGACCTCGGTTGAAACGATGTGTGAGATTGCGTTCCAGTGTGCCGGCTTGAATGCAAACGACTACCTGGTCGTCGACAAGAACTTTCTGCGCCCGGCCGAGGTCGACTTCCTACAGGGCAACCCATCGAAGGCCAAGACCCAGCTTGGATGGAAATCAAAGATAACATTGGAAGAAATGATTGCAGAGATGGTGGAAGCCGATCTCAAGCGACTGCAAATGAGATAACGGCAATGTCGTCATCCCGGCCCATGCGAATCCTAATCACAGGGGCGAGTGGATTTGTCGGCCAACACTTGATAGCGGCGCTCACGGCGTTGCCTAACCCGCCGGCGATCATTGCCGGTACTTACGGGTCGAAAGCAACATTTTCCCCAGAGATTCTTGCCGTCAGTCTGAATGTAACAGATGAGGCACGGACATTCGACATCATCAAGGCGGAACAACCCACGCATCTGGTCCATCTTGCAGGTATTGCCGTTGTCGCGCAGCTCAATCAACTGGCGCGTGAGACTTGGGACGTAAACGCCAACGGAACACTAAACGTTGCTCTCGCTATTCAACGAGCCGCGCCGGAATGCCGGTTGCTTTTTTGTAGCAGCGCTCAGATATACGGTCGGAGCTTTCGTTCAGACAAACCGCTACGTGAAGACGCGTTGCTCGATCCGGTCAATGTTTATGCTTCGAGTAAAGCTGCGGCCGATCTTTTAGTCGGACAACTTGCAAAGGACGGGCTGCGGGCGATTCGATTGCGGCCGTTCAATCACACGGGGGCCGGGCAGTCGACCGATTTTGTTATTCCCGCATTTGCTTCGCAGATTGTCGCGATCGAACGAGGAATCCAGGAGCCGATTATCAAAGTTGGCAACTTGTCGATGCGCCGCGACTTCCTTGACGTGATGGATGTTGTCGACGCCTATATGAAGATCATCCAACGCTTCGATGATCTTCCAAACGGGGCAATATTTAATATTGCATCGGGCAACGCGGTTGCAGTCGAAAATCTCTTGAATACTCTTCTGGCGTTTTCCTCGAAGAAAATCGACGTCGTTTCGGACCCGGCACGCATGCGCGAAAACGACACGCCGGTGATGGCTGGCGATGCCCAGGCACTCCGCCGTGCGGTGGATTGGGTGCCGCATCGAGGTATGCCCGATACGTTAAAGTCGGTGCTCGCCTATTATCGAGGAATTTAGGATGGCAGAGCCTGAAAATCGTGGAGAAGCTAGCTAGGCGTTCGATTGCAGCCGAGCGGACTGCTCAGCCGACCATCCAAGAACCTACCTCTTGATGAGTTGTTGCCATTCAGGCTGAGATGGCGAAGGACAATGGTGGCCGCGGAGGCGGTATTGATCTCAATCGCAAAGTCATTTGATCCAGTTACGGACACGGTGCCGATATTGCCGGTGCCGCAGTCGATCGTGAGCGACCCAGTAATAGTGGCCGAGCCATAATTGCCGCTGGTGAGGCGGAGAGTATCTTCCAGGGTCATTCGAGCGCGTTCCCGAGGCGCGGCCCGAATGAGGACAGCTGTCAGCCGCCGCGCTCAATGCGCGATTGCCTCGAAAAAAGCTCTGGTTTGCGCGAATGATTATTCAACGGCTTATACGGGCCGACGATTTCTCGCTGCATTTAGGCGGCGCTGCTCAATGGCTTGGTATCATAGAATTTATAGCCATGCGTTGTCAGCCAAAACTACTCATGTTAACAGCACGTTCTTGCGTAACTTGCTGGTTAGATTCGGCGTATCCTTCCAGGATGTATAGATTATTGAGGAACGGTCTCGATGATTTCGGTAGTCCTCTATGGAAGGAATGACAATTATGGCTATAATCTGCACAAGCGCGCGGCGCTGAGCTTCAATTGTATTGCTGAAGTACTTAACGACGCAGACGACGAAATTCTCTTTGTTGACTACAATACGCCCGACGATTATCCGACCTTTCCAGAAGCCATACAGGACACGCTAACGGAAAAAGCCCGAAAGGCTTTGCGTATCTTGCGTGTGCGGCCGTCAATTCATGAGCGCTATAAATCGAAGACGCCTCTTATCGCGCTGGAGCCCATCGCAAGAAATGTCGCAGTGCGGCGTTCGAACCCGAATAACCGTTGGGTTTTGTCGACTAACACCGACATGGTTTTTGTGCCGCAGCGCCGAGCGGACTTGAATCAAATCGTGGCCAAGCTTCCTGACGGATTTTATCATGCGCCACGAATCGAAATACCAGAAGCTTTATGGGAAAGTTTGGATCGGCGGAAACCGCAACAAACGATTGAGACGATTCGCAATTGGGGTCAAAGCCTCCATATCAATGAAATTGTGTTAGGCGCGGACGTCATCCGGTATGATGGGCCCGGCGATTTCCAATTGATGACGAGGGCCGACCTTTTTAAAATTCACTCCTTTGATGAGAAAATGCTTCTTGGCTGGCATGTCGATTCCAACATCGCCAAACGGTTGTCATTTATTTATGGAAGCGTAGGCGACCTCGGACGTGAGATATTCGGATATCATTGTGACCACACTCGTCAAATAACACCGGCGCATAGCAGCCTAACGCGCACTGAAAATGACTGGCGAATATTCGTTACCGACGTTAAACAGGTAGAAATTATCGGGCAGGCAAACACATGGGGTTGTGCGAACGACGAGATTGAAGAAATCCAACTGCAAAAAGACACTGCTCAATTTTATGTCTCTGCCTTATCTGATGCGATTGGAGAGGCGCTCAAAAGTCCTAAGATCGTAAAGTACACAGGCGAGACTTATAATAAAGTTGGCTATGACGCGAAACATCTTCTGCCATTTTTAGCAGATTTGATTGTTAGCGCACCAAAAAGGATGAATGTGGCGTGGTACGGCGGCCGGCTTGATATCTTGAAGATGTTTTCAGAAGTGTGGCAGAAGCTGGGTTTTACTGGCGGAATTTTGACGGATACCCCGTTATTAGGAAAAATTGACTTGGCTAAGTGCGGCGTGATGATGGGATCCGAGGAAATCATTGATTCTGAAGCTAATGCATTCATATTTGATTTTGGCTTTTCTTCCGAAGGCGACAAATCAAGATCGGTTGATGAAATCCAGAAAATAAGCGACGGACTGCGATTGGCATTTCTGAGGACCGTTCGAAGAGAGCAGGAACACATCGAAAATGGGTTGCTTTCACGCCGCGTCATTGCACTCAATGTAATCCACAATTCGTATGAACAGTTTGTGCTTGATTTCATCACAGCGGGACTGACTCCCTTTTCAACCAGAATGCGACATGGCTTTGTAAGGCCGCGCTACAAGGGAACCATGGACTGGCTTCCGTTCATGCTGATTGGTGAGGCCGGAAGACAAAAAGAATGGTATAGTACTGGTACAAAGCCAGTCATCAAAAGTGCGCCCGGAAGGTTCGGCCATGTTGCGTATGGCCCCTTTCGTCATCTTTCCGAGGGCTCTTACCGCTTAATTATCACTTGTGATTCAATTATCGCCGGACGGAAATATTTTGATAGTGAACCTTGTATCGTGATCACTGTTATTTCGAACGAGACCGTGTTGGCGTTTCAGCCGGTGCTTTACAAAGATCTCGAACGGGGAAAATATGAGTGCAGGTTCTATGTATCAACCCAAACCGCCGATTCAATCGCCGGAATTGAAGCTCGTGTTCGTATCACGAGCCCGATGGATCTAGCGATTCATGAGCTCGTCGTCGAAAGATTGCCTGATAGCGAACCTGTAACCACCACGCCAATATTTCTTCAGGTCGGCGATTGGCTTCCGTACCTTCATCGCCATAACGATGTCCAGCATGATGAGACGGGAGTTGTTACGGCGAAGGGTACCATTGGATATGCTGTTTGGGGCCCATACTGGCCATTGCCGGCGGGCTCCTATCAACTGCTTATTGACCTTGCGCGCCTCGATGCCGACACTTACGGAAGCCATTTAGGGAATATAGAAATTGTCGCCGGCCGCCGCTTCCTTGCTTCACTAGACGTCCACTTGAATTCGCTTTCGCTTCGGCAATCTCAGGCGCAATTCCATTCGATCTGTGTTCCGTTTGATATCTCAGAAGATGATCTAGCGGATCGTGCCCTCATTGAAACACGCTTTGTCAGTTCCGGTGAAGTCGGATTTCGGATTCGCTCAGTGCGGGTCATGGCGTGCGATCCCGGAACAATGCAAACGGCCCCAATCCCGCTTGGAAGCGAGAATTGGCTCATGCATCTATCGATCGGTCAAAATGCAATTGTGGATGATCAAGGTATTGTGGCAAGTCGAGGTAACGCAGAGTACGTGGTGTATGGACCATATTGGCCGCTTAAGGCTGGAAATTACACAATGACGGTCATATTGGATCAAATCGACAGCGGCCTTAAGCCTGCAATAGTTGGAAAGGCCGATATCATTACCAAAGGTGGACTCGAACTTGCTGCGAGCGCAATCCATTATTCAAAAACTAAGAATTCTGAAGTGTCTTCTGTGCATTTGCAAATTCCGTTTGAAATCATTGAAGAGTTTTCTAATATGATGCCGATCGAAACACGTATTTGGAGTAATGGAGTCACGAGCTTTCGCATAAGGTCAATTGTCATTCACCCGAAATAAGCCTAGTTGAACAGGCAGTCAATTCTTCTGTCTTGGTGCCGACTTGATACCGTCGTCAATCCAGCCGGTATAAGTTCCGGAGAAATTTTTGTCACTACAATTCGAAAAGTATAGCTGGCGTCGCCCGTGATTTGAAAAAAGCGAATTCATGCTGCGCGCAGTCGTGGATTTCGCCAGATCTGTACGCCGTCGCCGAAATTAACCTCAGCCGCAGCACATGCTCCGAGGCGGACGGGGTGCTTAGATCCGAGTTTGACATCGTAGAGACATTCCCAGCCCAGCCGCCGGAAGAGCCTGCGCAACCCACCCTCGATCTCAGCAGAGTGCGTGCCGATGTTGACGAGACGGACCTCTCGATCCAGGCGATTGGGCTGATAGGACAACACGTCGAGCTCCGCCCCTTGGATGTCCAAATGTAGGTAGTCGAGCGGCGACAGGAGATTCAATATCTCGTCCATCGTCACGCCTCTGGTGCGTCGCACGTGTGTAGCGTCACGCAACACTTGGTCCTCGGGAACTATCGACTGCCCATACCAGGCTTGTGAATCGCCGACCGCAAACAAACAGTCACCAGGCGTGCCGACAGCCGCGGCATTTAGCGCGATGTAGTGATTTTCTGGAATGTCGTTCTCTCTAAAATGCCGCAACATCCATTTAAAGTGCTGCGGCTCGGCTTCTACCCCGAGGAGACGATAGTCCTGTCCAGTCTGCACCGCGAGCGCCGCACCGCCGGCCAGCCAACGTCCCCAACCTGCGCCAAGCGCCGCCATGCGGAATGTATCGGCAGATTCCTTCACTGCAAGAGCCAGAGGTGTCCAATCTAAAATGAGCTCGCCATCGATAGGAACAGTCTTAGTTTCGTGACGGTCCCGACTATAGATCGCACGATCATCATCAGTGAATGCCCATACGTCGATACGCGTCAAAACTCCCGTCCAATCCGCGGAAAAGCCACTCGGAACAAAGCCGGACCAAGGCTTAAATGGTGCGAATATGTTGGGGTCGATTCCAATCTCTGTGGACTCACCGGCTGTGATCGGCCCCATTTCCCATCCGAGAATTTCAACGTCAGCTTTGCTGCTGCCCTTCGCGGATGCATTGCGAAGCATCACCGGGCCAAGAGCTGCCGCGCTCGGCAACGGAATTTCCACGAGTTCGCTTTCGTCGTCGGCGACTACCTCGGTTTTCCATTGATACTTGTCTCTCTCCGGATCCAGCAGTCCTATTCCGATTACACCTTCGTAAACGCGCACACGAATCTTAAGCTTCCCGTCCTTGTCTAGAACGGAGACTCTTGTAGCGGGAGGGTATTCGACCGCGTCCGCCCATTGGGCTGCGGGCGTGACGATTCGCAACAGACTGTCGGCACGAATGCACATAGTGTCGTTGTGGACGGTCCGCAGCGCCGTCCAATAGGGCTGCTCCGCTCCCGGTGCAGGTTCAGAGCCGATGATCTCGATATCCGCCCAGCTCCTGCCGTTCGCCGACGTGTTGCGGGTCACCAGCGAGCCCAGAGCAGTTCCTTGCGGCAGTACGATGTCTACAAGCTCAGCTTCCGTGCCGGCGCCAATCTGCACCTCCTGCCGGTATTCGCCAGCCGGCGTCAGCAAACCAAGGCCGATCTCCCCCTCATGCACCAGCACTCTGAGATTGAGCGCGAGAGCAAGAGGCAGCACCGCGCCCTGCTGCGGCGGCAGCTCAATCGCGTTCGACCATTGTGCCGCGGGCGTCGTTACACACAGCATATCTCCAACGCGCCTGCAGAGTGCACCGTCGGCAACAGTTCTCAGAGCGATCCAATAGGGCTGATCTGCCTCCGGTGCGGACTCGGAGCCGATGATTTCGATATCCGCTCGACTCCGACCGCTTGCCGACGTGTTACGCACCACCAGTGAGCCCGGCGCAGCTCCCTTCGGTAGGGGGATGTCGACAAGCTCCGGTTCCGCACCGGCGCCCACGCGCGATTCGTGTCGGTACCCGCTACCGTCCGCCGTCAGCAGCCCAAGCCCAATCTCGCCGTCATGAACCAAGACCCGAAGATTGAGCGCAAGCCCAACCGGCAGCTCCGCCACATCGTGCTGCGGTGGAAACTCGACCGCATTCGACCATTGAGCCTCGGACGTCGTTACGCGCAACGCTTGGAAAGCGAACTCGCCGAGCGCGTCATTGTGGACAACCCGAGAAGAAACCGAATAAAGCGGGGTAGTCACTAGGCTCGCATCCTTACCGAAAAAGGTAGATACAGGAAACCGCAAGCCCCTGTTCTTCCACGACATAACGCGCAAGCTTTGGCCTCAACATCATACCGATGGCGCAGCGCCAAATCCGATTGGTCGAACGTCAAGATTGGCCCTCGCCGGATTATTCGTCTCACAGTAAGAGCTTTACGGGCGCAGCGCGGCCGGATCAAGGGGGACGCAGCTTCAGGTTCTTGTTGGTGATGGCCATCTCGGTGCTCGGGATATGCCGCCGCGCTAGCTCGACCAGCTGCGCTCGCGCCGCGCCGTCTGATTAGACGAGGATTTAAGGATACGCTGATCGCGTGCGGGGCGTCGGCGATATGCAAAAACGGCGCGGGTGACAAGAACTTCCGCTACTTTGACATGTCGCGTTTCACGTCTGTAACAACCATTTCAAACGCTATCCCCGGTCGGTGAATTTTGATTGTCGCTACCAGTTCAAACGACAGTTGCTGGTTCGCAACAGCAGCGTTTGCTGCCGGCACAGGATCAGCGCTTGATGTCAAAATAACAATTCGGTCTCCAGGCTCGATTGAAACTTTTTGACCGTCGTGAGTCACGAATTTTGGAAATTCTTCGCTTGCGAGCCTGTACTCGTAGAAATAAGTCGACGCAACGGCCAACAGCAGTCCGCCATAACGATCATGTTTATTATACCAGAACCGCGCGCGCACGTCTCGATCATAACGATCCACCTCCCTCGATGCATCGAAGACGGCAAGCGTTCCGAATTTGAAAGCAGGGTCGGGCGGATAAGCGTATCGTTGCGAAGGTGCGCCGCCATCGATGATCGACAGAAAACCAATGACAAGAGCAGCGCCGGCTGCCGGATATGACCACCTCATAACGGCGAGAAACAGGAACGTCCCTACCGTCGTCCATACGGCGACATGCGTGGAGCCCGTGAAAAGATCAATTCTCGGCAAGATGTAATGAAAAGTGTCAAGGACAACAGGCGGAAAAATGAGCGTTACTATTACGAGCAAAAATGCCGGTTCTGCCAAGGCAGACCCTTTGAGCAAACGCGCAATAAAACCTCCAATTACAAGGTAAGCGAACGGCAATAGCGCGTTTGCCCGATAATCATATTGAAAGACATAAAAATGAAATAGTTCCAATCCGGCAAACATCAGGCCGGCTGCGATGTTGCCGACGCAGCAAAGTAACAAAGATGCGTCTTCTGCATCCTCCACGTTGCCCCAACCGATCGCGTTCAGGATGGCCCGCGGTTGCCGCAATACGACGACGCAACTG
>Ga0134126_10001981_pt1 | contig 25990 bp, 30 predicted proteins | sample KB31752_FD_96881 | JGI IMG/M metagenome (GOLD analysis project Ga0134126, IMG submission 96881) | Terrestrial soil microbial communities with excess Nitrogen fertilizer from Kellogg Biological Station, Michigan, USA - KB3-175-2 | ecosystem: Environmental > Terrestrial > Soil > Unclassified ... | reverse complement strand
GCAGCACGCGCATCTCGGCGCGCGCGAGGTTTTCCTGCGTGCCGAGCAGCACCAGCACGTCGCCCGATTGCAGGGAAATGTCGGGACCGGGGTTCACCTCGCGCGAGCCCTTGCGCCGCACCGCGGTGACCTGAACGCCCACGCGGTGGAGGCCGAGCTCGCCGAGGGTCGCGCCGACGCTGGGCGCGTCCGGCCCCACCACCACCGTGCGCAGCCGCGGCTCGTCGCGGTCCTCGGTCTCGGCGTCGGTGATGCCGTGGAAGAAGCCCGGCGTGTAGCGGTAGCGCTCCTCGCGCACGTCGCGAAGGCGCCGCAGCACGCGGTTGAGCGGGAGCCCGAGCTGGATCATGGTCTGCGTGCCCAGCATGAGGGAGCCTTCCACCACCTCCGCGACGATCTCCGCCGCGCCCGCCGCGCGCAGCGCCTCCACGTCGCTGTCGTCGAACGTGCGCACGATCACCGGCAGATCCGGGCGCAGCTCGCGGACGTGCGCGAGGATCGCCAGGGCCTTCCGCGTGTCGGCGAAGCTCACCACCAGCGCGACGGCGCGTGAGAGCGCGGCGGCGACCAGCACCTCGCGGCGCGCGGCGTCTCCGAACACCACCGAATCGCCCGCGGCCGCCGCTTCACGCACGCGCTCGGGGTCGGACTCGAGCGCGATCACCGGGATCTTCTCGCGCTCGAGGAACTTCGCGAGCGCCTGGCCGCTGCGCCCGTAGCCGCAGACGATCACGTGGCCCCGCGTCGACATGGCCTTCACCGCGAGCTCGTGCAGCGCCACCGCGCGCGCGGTCCATTCGCTCTGCACGAAATAGAGCACGATCGCTTCCATCCGCGCGAGGATGAGGGGTGCGGCGAGCATCGAGAGGAGCGCCGCGGCGAGCACCACCTGCAGCACCTGCACGCGCAGCGCCTCTTCGCGCAACGCGAGCGCGAGCAGCACGAAGCCGAACTCGCCCGCGGGCGCGAGCGCGAGCGCGGTGCGCAGCGCCGTCGGCTTCTCGTTGCCGAGGAGGCGCGCGAGCGCGAACACCACCGCGAACTTCACGACGAGGAGCGCGGCGAAGATCCCCACGACCGCGAGGAATTGATCCGCGAGCACGCGCGGCTGCAGGAGCATGCCGATGGTCACGAAGAAGAGCCCGAGCAGCACGTCGCGGAACGGCTGGATGTAGTCCTCCACCTGCCAGCGGTATTCGGTCTCGGAGATCAGCATGCCGCCGAGGAAGGCGCCGAGCGCGAGCGAGAGCCCGGCCTGCTCGGTCACCCATGCGAGCCCGAGCGTCACCAGCAGCACCAGCAGGACGAAGAGCTCGCCGGACTTCTCCCGCGCGACGAGCTCGAAGATCGGCCGCATCAGGCGCTGCCCCACGTAGAGCACGACGGCGAGCACCACCGCGGCCTTCGCGAGCGCCGCGCCGATCGCCTGCGCCATCGCCCCCGTGGAAAGCGAGAGCGCCGGGATCAGCACGAGGAGCGGGATCACCGCGAGGTCCTGGAAGAGCAGCACGCCCATCACCTGCCGTCCGAAGCCGCTGTGGAGCTGCGCACGGTCCGAGAGGGTCTTCGAGACGATCGCCGTCGAGGACATCGCCGCCACGCCGCCCACCACGACGCCGGCGCGCCAATCCGCGCCCGCGGCGATCGCCGCGATCGCGCCGAGCGCGAGCGTCGCGACGACCTGCGCGCCGCCGAAGCCGAACACGATGCTGCGCATCGCCACGAGCTGCGGCAGGCTGAACTCGAGGCCCACCGAGAACATCAGGAAGACCACGCCGAACTCGGCGAGATAGCGCTGCGACTCGGTCGCCGGCACGAAGGCGAGCGCGTTCGGCCCGATGAGCGCGCCGACCATGAGATAGCCGAGGATCGGCGGCAGCGCGAAGCGGCGAAAGAGCGCCACCACGGCGACCGCGGAGGCGAGCAGGATCAGCGCGACGGAGAGGGCGTCGTGCATGGGCGGCGCGGCGCGCGCGGGGGGTATTGGATTTATACTTTGCGGTCAATGACCGACCTGCTGCAACCCCACGCCGTCGCCGATGCCGAGCGCTACCTCGCGCTCGCGCGGAGCGTGCTCGACATCGAGGCGGACGCGGTGCGCGCGCTCAAGGGCCGCCTCGGCGAAAGCTTCCTCGCCGCGCACCGGCTGATGCTCGAGACGCGCGGCCGCGTGGTGGTGACCGGCATGGGCAAGTCCGGGCACATCGCGCGCAAGATCGCCTCGACGCTCGCCTCCACCGGCACGCCGGCCTTCTTCATGCACCCGGGCGAGGCGAGCCACGGCGACCTCGGCATGATCACCGGGCATGACGTGGTCGTCGCGATCTCGTACTCGGGCGAATCCGAGGAGATCCTGAGGGTGCTGCCGCTCATCAAGCGCCGCGGCGCCCCGGTGATCGCGATCACCGGGCGGGCGGGCTCGACGCTGGCGGTGGAAGCCGACGTGCACCTGGACGCCGCGGTGGAGAAGGAAGCGTGCCCGCTCAACCTCGCGCCCACCGCGAGCACCACCGCGACCCTCGCGCTCGGCGATGCGCTCGCGCTCGCGCTCCTCGACGCGCGCGGCTTCGCGAGCGAGGACTTCGCGCTGCACCATCCCGGCGGAACCCTCGGCCGGCGCCTCCTCGTGCACGTGCGCGACATCATGCGCAAGGGCGCGCAGTTGCCGCGCAGCCATGCCGGGGACGCGCTCCTTCCCACGGTGCTCGACGAGATGTCGCGCAAGGGCATCGGCATGACGGCGGTGGTGGACGAGGGCGACCGCCTGCTCGGCATCTTCACCGACGGCGACCTGCGCCGCTACCTCGAGCGCCATGACGGCATCAAGGGCGTGCGCGTGGCCGAGGTGATGACCAGGAATCCGGTGACCATCCAGGCCGACCGGCTCGCGGCCGAAGCGGCGCAGGTGCTCGAGCAGAAGAGCCTGGGCGGGCGCCTCGTGGTGCTCGCGCCGGACCGCACGCTCGCCGGCGTCGTCACCTTCCACGACCTCCTCGCCGCCGGTGTCGTCTAGCCTGGACGAAGTGCTCGCGCGCGCGCGCGCGGTGCGCCTCGCGATCTTCGACGTCGACGGCGTGCTCACCGACGGCCGGCTCTACATCGGCCCCCAGGGCGAGTCGTTCAAGGCCTTCGACATCCGCGACGGCCACGGCGTGAAGATGCTCAAGGCGGGTGGTATAACCGCGGCGATCCTTTCGGGGCGCGCGTCCGAAGCGGTCGCGTTCCGCGCGCGCGAGCTCGGCATCGCGCACGTGCTGCAGGGCGTCGGCGACAAGGTGGCCGCTTTCGAGCGGCTCGTCGCCTCGATCGGCATGGACGGCGCATCGTGCGCGTTCGTGGGCGACGACCTTCCCGACCTCGAGGTGATGCGGCGTTGCGGGCTCGCGGTGGCGGTCGCGAACGCGGTGGACGACGTGAAGGCCGCGGCGCACTACGTGACGCGCGCTTCGGGCGGCCGGGGCGCGGTGCGCGAGTTCTGCGATCTCGTGCTGCGCGCGCGGGCACAGGCCGCCGCCGATGCGCGGGGCTGACGCGGGAACGGCGGCATGCGGCCGACGACATGGCTTCCGCTCGCGGTGCTCGCGCTGCTCGTGGCGCTCACGCTCTGGCTCAACCAGCTGGTGCGCGCACCGCACGAGCGCGAGAGCGGCGCGCTGCGCCACGATCCGGATGCGATCGTGGAGAACTTCGACGCGCGCAAGTTCGGCACCGACGGGCGCGTGCTCTACACCCTCGCCGCGCGGAAGATGATACATTACCCCGACGACGACACCGCTCACCTCGATCGCGTGACGCTCGAGGCGTTCGAGCCCGGCCAGCCGAAGATGACCGTCACCGCCGACGAGGGGCGCCTCGAGCGCACCGGCGACCGCGTATGGATCGAGGGCCATGTCGTGCTGGTGCGCGAAGGCGACGCGAAGATGGAGCCGGCGCACGTCACGACGGACCGGCTGCTCGTGCTGCCCGACGCCGGGGTCGCGCGAACGGCGAGCGAGGTGACCCTCGACAGCCCGTCGAGCCACGTGGTGGCGCAGGGCCTCGAGCTCGACAACAAGGCGCGCACGCTCGTCCTCGATCGCGTCCACGCCATCTACAAGTCCGCGACACGTTGATGCGCACCGCAATCCCCGCCGGCCTCCTCGCCGCGATGTTCCTCACAGCGCTCCCCGCCCCCGCCGAGAAGGCCGACCGCGAGAAGGAGATCGTGGTGAACGCCGACAAGCTCACCGCCGACGACGCGAAGAAGACCAGCACCTTTTCCGGCAACGTGATCGTGACGCAGGGCACGATGCGGATGACGGCGGCCACCGTCACCGTGAAGGAGGATCCGCAGCACCACAAGTACTACGTCGCCAACGGCAATCCGGTCACGTTCCGGCAGAAGCTCGACAATGCCGACGAATGGGTCGAGGGCTACGCGCAGCGCGCCGAGTTCGACGACCGCAACGACATGCTGCGTCTCTACGACAACGCGCGCGTGAAGCGCGACCAGAACGAGATCACCGGCAACTTCATCTCATACGACATGCGCAGGGAGCTCGCCGAGGTGACCGGCGGCCCGCCGGGCTCCGCCGCGAACGGCTCGCGCGTGAAGGCGGTGATCCTGCCGCCGAAGAAGGGCGCGGACGAGGACGCGAAGGCGGACAAGGCGCCCGCCGCGAAGCTCAAGGCCGACGAGGGGAAGCTCGAGTGATGGCGCGCCCGGCGCCGGCGCAGCACCTCACCCTCGTGCGCCCGGAGCCGCACTCCTCGGTGCTGCGCGCCGAGGGGCTGATGAAGCGCTACCGCAAGCGCACCGTCGTCTCCGACGTGTCGCTCACCGTGGAGAGCGGCGAGGTCGTGGGATTGCTCGGGCCGAACGGCGCCGGCAAGACCACGTGCTTCTACATGATCCTCGGGCTCGTGCCGATCGACCGCGGCGCCGTGACGCTCGACGGCGAGGACCTCACGCATCTGCCGATCTACCGGCGCTCGCGCCTCGGGCTCTCCTACCTGCCGCAGGAAGCGTCGATCTTCCGCAAGCTCACCGTGGCGCAGAACATCCAGGCGGTGCTCGAGCTGCAGGGCATCGAATCGGACGAGATCGAGACGCGGCTCGAGCAGCTGCTCGACGACCTGCACATCGGCCACCTGCGCGCGAGCCCGGCGCTCTCGCTCTCGGGAGGCGAGCGGCGCCGCGTGGAGATCGCGCGCGCCCTCTCGACCAACCCGCGCTTCATCCTGCTCGACGAGCCCTTCGCGGGCGTCGACCCGATCGCCGTGCTCGACATCCAGCAGATCATCCGGTTCCTCAAGGAGCGCGGCATCGGCGTGCTCATCACGGACCACAACGTGCGCGAGACGCTCGGCATCTGCGACCACGCCTACATCATCAACCAGGGCTCGGTCCTCGCCTTCGGGAAGCCGGAGGAGATCGTCTATAATGAAGCGGTCCGAAAGGTGTATCTCGGGGAGAACTTCCGCCTCTAGCGGACAGTCAGTTCCCTCGGGAACCTTCTCGACATGAAGCACAGCCTCCAGCTCAAGCTATCGCAGCACCTGACGCTCACCCCGCAGCTGCAGCAATCGATCCGCCTGCTGCAGCTTTCGACCGTGGAGCTCAACCAGGAGCTCGAGCGCTATCTCGCCGAAAACCCGTTGCTCGAGCGGGCCGATCTCGCCGCCGCCGAAGAATCGCCTGCGCCCGCGCCGAACGGCGCCGAGGCCGCGCCCGGCACGCCCGAGCCCGAGGAGCGCCGCGAAGAGGGCGCGACCCTCGCCGAGGACCACGGCTTCGGCGACGAGCCGACGCCCGGCGCGGGCGCGCGCCGCGACGACGACGAGCGCGACGACTTCACGCAGTTCGCCGCCGCGGAGCCCACGCTGCAGGAGCACCTGCTGCAGCAGATCTCGCTCACCGGCCTCACGCCGCGCGACAAGATGATCGCCGAATTCGTGCTCGGGCACCTGGACGAGGACGGCTACCTCAAGCAGGACCTCGAGGAGCTGCGCGAGTCGGCGATCGCCGCGATGTCGGAGGTGGAGATCGAGGAGCTGCAGATCGCGTTGCGCCATGTGCAGAACCTCGAGCCCACGGGTGTGGGCGCGCGCGACGTCGCCGAATGCCTCGAGCTGCAGCTCAAGGCGCTGCCCGAATCCACGCCGCATCGCGACACGGCGCTCAGGCTCGTCACGCAGCACCTCGACGTGCTCGCCGCGCGCGACTTCAACCGCCTGAAGCGCCTGCTCGGCGTCGACGAGGACGAGCTGCGCGAGGTGCGCTCGCTGATCCTCACGCTCGATCCGAAGCCGGGCCGCGCGTTCGGGCAGGGGGATGTGCGCTATGTCGTGCCGGACGTGGTGGTGCGCAAGCTCTCGGGCAAGTGGACGGCGTCGCTCAACCGCGACGCCATGCCGCGCCTTCGCATCAACAAGATGTACGCCGACATCCTGCAGGCCTCGCGCGAGAACGGCGGCAAGCATCTCTCCGGGCAGCTGCAGGAGGCGCGCTGGCTCATCAAGAACGTGCAGCAGCGCTTCGACACGATCCTGCGCGTGACGCAGTCGATCGTGGATCGCCAGAAGAACTTCTTCGAGCACGGCGAGGTCGCGATGCGCCCGCTCGTGCTGCGCGAGATCGCCGAGGCGGTGGGCCTGCACGAGTCGACCATCTCGAGGGTCACCACGCAGAAGTACATGCTCACCCCGCGCGGCATCTTCGAGCTGAAATACTTCTTCGGCAGCCACGTTTCAACCGACACCGGCGGGGCCTGTTCGGCCACGGCGATTCGTGCTTTGATCAAGCAGCTGGTCGCCGCCGAGGACGGCCGCAAGCCCCTTTCCGACCATCGCATCTCCGACATCCTCGCGCAGCAAGGCATCCAGGTGGCGCGCAGGACCGTGGCCAAGTACCGCGAGGCCATGCACATCCAGCCCGCCAATCTCCGCAAGTCGATCTGACTTCGAAAAGGAGCGCTCGATGAACCTGCACCTCACCGGCCACCACGTCGAGATCACCTCGGCCATCCGCGACTACGTGGTGGCGAAGCTCGAGCGCATCAATCGCCACTTCGACCACGTGATCGACGTGAACGTGATCATGACGGTGCAGAAGCTCGAGCAGCAGATCGAGGCGAACGTGCATCTCTCCGGAAAGGACATCCACGTGCGCTGCAACGACGGCGACATGTACGCGGCGATCGACCAGCTGATCGACAAGCTCGACCGCCAGGTGATCCGCCACAAGGAGCGCTTCCAGGCGGAGCGGCACCTGCCCGGCATCAAACGCATCCCGCAGGCCTGATGCGGGCGGCGAGCGCCCGGGCCGCGGTCCCCACCGCCATGAACCTGGTCTCCCGGCTGCTGCCGCGCGAGCACGTCGTGCTCGGGCTCGACGCGACCAGCAAGAAGCGGCTCTTCGAGCAGGTGGGGCTGCTGTTCGAGAACTCGCGCCAGGTGCCGCGCGCGCGCGTGTTCGACAGCCTGTTCGACCGCGAGAAGCTCGGCTCGACCGCGCTGGGCTACGGCGTCGCGATTCCCCATGGGCGCATCAAGGGGCTCAAGGAGCCGGTGTGCGCCTTCGTGCGCACCGCGGCGCCGATTCCCTTCGAGGCGGCCGACGGCGAGCCGGTCTCCCTCGTCTTCGCGATGCTCGTTCCCGAGCACGCGAACGAGACGCACCTGGAGCTTCTCTCCGAGCTCGCGCAGATGTTCAGCGATGCGCACCTGCGCGAGGCGCTCGCCGCCGCGGAAGATGCCCAGGCGGCGCACCGGCTCATCACCGAGTGGTCGCCCTATGCCCCGGCTCAGCGTACAGCGGCTGTTTGACGAGCGGCGCGAGCGCCTCGGCCTCGCGTGGGCCGCGGGCACCGCCGGTGCGGTGCGCGAGTTCACCGACGAGATGCTGCAGCGCCCGGGCGTGGGGCTCATCGGGCACCTGAACCTCATCCACCAGTTGCTCGCGCAGGTGATGGGCCCGCGCGAAGTCGACTACGTCGCCGGGCTCGAGGCGCCGCTGCAGAAGCCCACCGTGGAGCGCATCTGCGGGGCCGATACGCTGTGCGTGATCGTCACCGACGGCGTCGCGCCGCCGGCGGCGCTCAAGGAAGCGGCGGAGCGCTTCGGCGTCGCGCTCCTCACCTCGACGGAGCCCAGCCAGCACGTGATCAACGTGCTGCGGCCGTACATGCAGCAGGAGCTGGGCGAGGTGACGACGCTGCACGGCGTGATGCTCGACGTGCTCGAGATCGGCGTGCTCATCACCGGCGAGTCCTCGATCGGCAAGAGCGAGCTCGCGCTCGAGCTCATCTCGCGCGGCCACGGCCTCGTCGCCGACGACGTGGTCGAGCTGCAGCAGATCGGCCCGGAGACGATCCAGGGCCGCTGCCCGCCGATGCTGCGCGATTTCCTCGAGGTGCGCGGGCTGGGCGTGCTCAACATCCGCTCGATCTTCGGCGAGACCGCCGTGCGCCCGCGCAAGGTGCTGCGCCTCATCGTGCACCTCGACGCGCCGGAAAACGGCCAGGAGCCGAAGAACCGCCTCGCCACGCGCTCGGGCACGCAGCACATCCTCGGCGTGGAGATTCCCACGGTCACCCTCGCCGTGGCGCCGGGCCGCAACCTCGCGGTGCTGGTCGAGGCCGCGGTGCGCAACCACATCCTCCTCACGCGCGGGCTCGACTCCACGCGCGAGTTCATCGCGCGGCAGGAGGCGGCGATCCGCGAGGACGGCGGCCCCGGGGAGCTCATCGGTTGATGCAGCTCGTGCTCCTTTCGGGCGTGTCGGGATCCGGCAAGAGCGTGGCGCTCAAGGCGCTCGAGGACGCCGGCTTCTTCTGCGTCGACAAACTGCCCGCGGACCTGATCGGCCCGCTCGCCGACTATGCGATGTCGCGCGGCGAGCGCAAGGTCGCGATCAGCGCGGACGCGAGGAGCCGCGAGAGCCTCGGCAAGCTGCCCGACATCGTGGCGAAGGAGCGCGAGCGCGGCAACGACGTGCGCGTGATCTTCCTCGACGCGAACGACGAGAGCCTGGTGCGCCGCTTCTCGGAAACGCGCCGGCCGCATCCGCTCGCGCGCGAGGGCCAGGCGCTGCCCGATGCGATCTCGGAGGAGCGCGGCGTGCTCGCGTGGCTCGCCGAAATCGGCCAGCGGATCGACACCAGCAGCCTCACGCCGTCGCAGCTGCGCGGCTGGATCCAGGACCTGGTCGTCACGGACCGCACGCGTCTCGCGCTCTGCTTCGAGTCGTTCGGCTTCAAGGGCGGCGCACCGCTCGACGCGGACTTCGTCTTCGACGCGCGCTGCGTGCTGCCGAACCCGCATTACGATCCGCGGCTTCGCCCGCTCACCGGGAGCGATCCGCAGGTGATCGAGTTCCTCGAGCGCGAGACCCAGGCCGGCATCCTCGTCGAGGACATCCAGCGTTTCCTGCAGCGGTGGCTGCCGCGCTTCGTGCTCGACCAGCGTGCGTCGCTCACGGTGGCGATCGGCTGCACCGGCGGCCGGCACCGTTCGGTCTACATCGCCAACCAGCTCGCCGAGCGCTTCGCGTCCGACTATCCGGTCGTCCTGCGCCATCGCGACCTCAAGTCCTGAGCCCGCCTTGCTGCTCCTCAACCTCTTCTCCGTGGGCAGCCGTCCGCGCAGCGTGCCGATCTTTCCGCTGAAGACGGTGCTCTTTCCGGGCTCCGCGCTGCCGTTGAAGATCTTCGAGGTGCGCTACGTCGACATGGCGCGCGATTGCCTGAAGGGCTCCACACCGTTCGGCGTGTGCCTCATCAAGGAGGGCGAGGAGGTGGGAACGCCCGCCGTGCCCGAGCGCGTGGGTTGCCTCGCGCGCATCGACGATTGCGATGCCGAGGAGCTGGGCGTGCTCAAGGTGCGCACCGTGGGGCTCGAGCGCTTCCGCATCGTCTCCACCGAGGTCGCGAAATCCGGGCTCGTCGTGGCGCAGGTCGAGCCGCTCATCGCGGAGCCCGAGGTGAGCGACGCGCCCGGGCTCGCCGAATGCGCCTCGTTCCTGCGCAAGGCGATCGCGGCGATCGGGCCGCAGCGCTTCGTGGAGCCGCTGCGCTTCGAGGACGCGACCTGGGTGGGCTTCCGCCTGGCCGAGATCCTGCCGCTCAGGAACGACGTGAAGCAGAAGCTCCTCGAGCTCACCGATGCGACGCTGCGCCTCGCCGTGCTGCAGAAGTTCCTGCGCCAGCAGCGGCTCATCGAGTAGCATTCCCCGCTCGGAGGGAACTTGGCGAGTGCACCTTCGCTGCGCGCAAGCCGGATGTACGCCGCCGCGCAGACCGTCCTGCTCGCGGCGTTCGCGGCGATCCTCGTGTGGAATCCCGGCGCGCCGCTGTTCGCCTCGCAGGCCGCGTCCCGGACGGGAAGCGCGATCGCCATCGCGGGGCTCGTCGTGATCGCCCTCGGGTTCGCGGCCCTGCGCGGCAACATCCAGGTCGCCCCGCATACGAAGCCCGGCGCGCGGCTGGTGCAGTCCGGCGTCTACCGCGTGCTGCGCCATCCGATCTACACCGGCATCGCGCTTTGCGTCGTCGGATTGTGGCTGCGCGAGCCTACGCTCGCCGCGGCTGCCGCCGGCATCGTGGTGCTCGTGTTCCTCGGCGTGAAGCGCCGCGTGGAGGAGCGCTTCCTGCTGGCCGCCTATCCGGCATACGCGCAATACCGCGAGCGCACGATCGCCTTTCCGTGAGCGCGAGCGAGCCGGATCAGAGCGAGCGCAGCAGCCGCTTCACGGGCGAGGGAAGGGCAGCGCCTTCGACATCGGCGAGGGCGAGCCACGTCGAGGTGGGTCCGTCGCGCGTCATGCGGCTCGAGCGCACCTGCGCGCGCCATGGCGTCACCTCGAGGGTGAAATGCGTGAACGCGTGCTCGAAGGGTTCGAGCGCGCGCACTTCCTCGGCCTCGAGTCCCCAATCGCGCGCGAGGTAGTCCTGCGCCGCGCGCGCGCGATCGAATTCGGGCAGCGACCAGAGTCCGCCCCAGATGCCCGTGGGCGGACGCTTCTCGAGCAGCACCTCGCCCGCGCGCAGCGCCACGAGCATCGACACGTGCTTGCGCGGCCGGTCCGCGCGGCGGCGCTTGCCCGGCAGCTCGTCGATGCGCGATTCGGCGCGTGCGACGCAATCCTCGCCCACGGGGCAGAGGAGGCAGCGCGGATTGCGTGCCACGCACACGCCGGCGCCGAGATCCATCATGCCCTGCGTATAGCGCTCGATATCGCGCTCGGGCAGCCGCGCCTCGGCGACATGCCACAACCGTGCTACGGTCGCGCTGGAAGCGGGATCGCCGTCGATTCCGGCGTGGCGCGCGAGCACGCGGCGCACGTTGCCGTCGAGGATCGCGCGCCGCTCGCCGCTCGCGAATGCCGCGATCGCCGCGGCGGTGGAGCGGCCGACGCCCGGCAGCGCGGCGAGATCGTCGAAGCGGCGCGGAAACCCGCCGCCGAAACGATCGCGCACCTCGCAAGCGGCGCGATGCAGGTTGCGCCCCCGGGCGTAATAGCCGAGCCCGCTCCAGAGCGCGAGCACCTCGTCGAGGTCCGCGGCGGCGAGATCGGAAACCGACGGCCAGCGCGCGAGGAAGCGCTCGTAGTACGGGATCACCGTCTCGACGCGCGTCTGCTGCAGCATGACCTCGGAGAGCCAGATGCGGTACGCGTCGCGGGTTCCCTGCCAGGGCAGCGCGTGGCGGCCCTCGCGGCGCTGCCACTCGACGATCCGGGATGCGAACGATGCAGGCGGGCGCGGCTTCGGCATCGCCCCATGATGCCGCAAACGGCGCGGCTTCAGGCGCCCGTCGGGTACGTTTCCGGCTCGTGCGTGGGTCTCGAGAAGCGCTCGAGGGGTTGGAGCGCGTGCGTCTCGTCGATGTGGATCATCGCGTCGAACTGGTCCGCGAGGCGCGCATGGAAATAGTGACTCATGCGCTCGGTCTCGGGCCGGTAGATGACGCCGATCGCGCGTTGCAGGCGCCGCTCGGGAAGGCCGGCCGCGAGCGCTTCCTCGCCCGGGAAGAGCAGGAAGCGCGCATGTCCGGCTTTTTCGTGGAAGTAGAGCTCGTAGCTCCCGGGAAGCCCGGGCCGCACGCGCTTGGTCTGCGAGGGTTCGTCCCAATCGTCCGCGGCGGTGACCGTGCCGGTGTAGGTGCTGAAGCCCACCAGCACCGCCTCGCTTCCGTACCGCTCGCGCACGAGCTGGCCCACGTTGAGCTCGCCCGATTCGCCCATCTCGGTCGCGCGTGCGTCGCCCAGGTGCGAGTTGTGCGCCCAGACGACCACCTTCGCGCCGGCGTTGCGCTCGCGCAGGTGATCGAGCAGCGCGTCGAGCGTCTCGGCCATGTGCCGGTCGCGCAGGTTCCAGGACGAGATCCGGCCGCGGAACATCGACCGGTAATACTCCTCGGCGTTCTTCACCAGCCGCGCGTTCTGCTCCGCCGAGAAGGAATCCTCGAGCCCCGCGGCTCCATCGGCGCGTGCGTAGTCGCCGAGGCGGCGCGCCATGTCGGTGAGCTGCGCCACCACCGCCTCCTCGCAGTCGCCGCGCATGCCATAGGAAGCCGCATAGCCGTACGCCTGCGGGTCCTCGCTGAAATGGTCGAAGCAATCGTAGCGGTCGCGCGCGCGCCGGGCCGCCTCGGGATCGACCTTGTCGAGGTAGCTCAGCACCGATTCCATCGAGGTGAAGAGGCTGTAGAGGTCGAGCCCGTAGAAGCCCGCGCGCGGCGCGCCGGCCTCGAGCGATTCGTTGTGCGCGCGCAGCCAGGTGATGAATTCCGCCACCACGTCGTTGCGCCACATCCACGCCGGGAAGCGCCGGAAGCCCGCGAGCGCCGCATCGGCGGAGCGGTCGTCGCCGCGTCCCTTCACGTAGCGGTTGGCGCGCCACGCGTCGGGCCAATCGGCCTCCGCGGCGACTCCCGCGAACCCCTTCTCGACGATCAGCCGGCGCGTGATCCGTGCGCGCTCGGCATAGAACTCGTGCGTGCCGTGCGAGGCCTCGCCGATCAGCACGATGCGCGCGTCGCCGATGCGGTCGATCAGCGCGTCGTAGTCGCGCGGGCTGCCGGTGAGGGGCTGGACGAGGTCGCGCAGCGTCGCCATGGCTTCATGGGGTGGGCGACAGGCGGTTGTCGACGAAGCGCACGCCGCGCACCCGCGAGGCGCAGGCGACCATCTCGGCGATCTGCTCGCCGGTCGCCGGTCCCTTGAGGATCACGGTGCCGTCGTGCACGCGCAGGTCGATCGCGCGCGGGTCGGCGATGGTCTGCGCGAGGGCGTTGCGTACGCGCTCGCGGAGCAGGGTGTCGTCGGCACGCTCCTCGAGCGCCTCCCCGCGCGCCCGGGAAAGTGCGCGATCGAGGAAATAGACCAATGCCGCGCCCAGGGCGACGCCCAGCAGCACGTCGATCGCGCGCGTGGGGATGCCGAGGGTGCGCGGCTTGCGAAGCGGGAATTCCATGGGAAGGGCCGCGGGATAGAGCCCGGTAGACTCGACGCGGCGCGGGCGGTTCGGCCGCATAGTCGGTTCGGAACGGGCGGCGCGGCAGCGTGGAGCGGGTGAAGGGAATCGAACCCTCGTCGTAAGCTTGGGAAGCTTCTGCTCTGCCATTGAGCTACACCCGCGGCTCGCGAAGCATTTTACCCGTGTAAAATCGCCGTTTCCATGTCAGCGCCCATCCGTGTCGTCGTCAACGGGGCGCCGCGGGAATTTCCCGCCCCGCTCACGTTCTCGCAGCTGATCGACGAGCTCCACCTCGCCGGGCGGCGGCTCGCGGTCGAGCGCAACGGCGAGATCGTGCCGCGCAGCCGCTTCGGCGAGGCGCGGCTCGCGGACGGAGACCGCATCGAGGTCGTGATAGCCGTGGGAGGAGGGTGATGAACGCACCGGAGAAGATCGCCGCGCAGGACGAGCTGGTCATCGCGGGGAAGCGGTACCGCTCGCGGCTCCTCGTCGGCACCGGCAAGTACCGCGATTTCGACGAAACGCGCCGCGCGGTGGAGGCGAGCGGCGCCGAGATCGTGACGGTCGCGATCCGCCGCACCAACATCGGCCAGAACGCGGGCGAGCCGAGCCTGCTCGACGCGCTCCCACCCTCGCGTTTTACGATCCTGCCCAACACCGCCGGCTGCTACACGGCCGAAGACGCGGTGCGCACGCTCCGCCTCGCGCGCGAGCTCCTCGACGGGCATGCGCTCGTGAAGCTCGAGGTGCTGGGCGATCCGCAGACGCTCTTCCCCAACATGCCGGAGACGCTCGCCGCGGCGAAGACGCTCGTCGCGGATGGCTTCCAGGTGATGGCCTATTGCAGCGACGACCCGATCCTCGCGAAGGAGCTGCAGGACCTCGGCTGCGTCGCGGTGATGCCGCTCGCCTCGCTCATCGGCTCGGGCATGGGCATCCTCAATCCGTGGAACCTGCGGATCATCCGGGATCGCCTCTCGGTTCCCGTGCTCGTGGACGCGGGCATCGGGACGGCCTCGGACGCCGCGATCGCGATGGAGCTCGGCTGCGACGGCGTGCTCATGAATACCGCCATCGCCAAGGCGGGCGAGCCGGTGCGCATGGCGAACGCGATGAAGCTCGCGGTGGAGGCGGGTCGCGAAGCGTTCCTCGCGCGCCGCATGCCGAAGAAGCCTTACGAGGCAGCCGCGAGCTCGCCGCAGGCCGGGCTCATCGCGCCGGTCGGCGGCGCCTAGCTCAGAAGCGCCAGCTCACGCCGATCGAGAAGAGGTCGCCGTCCGCCTCGCCGGCGAACGGCGCGCCGAGCGGCGAGTAGCGTTCCACCTGCGCGCGCACGCCCAGCGCCCGCGTGAAGTCGTAGCGCATGCCCAGGCCGTAGCGCCAGCGCGTGCGCTGCGTCGCATCGCCGAGGAGCGCGGTCGAGTACATCGCGAAATCGCCGCGCGGCTCCCCGTGGTAGGCGCCCATCTTGCCGTAGAACGAGAAGCCGGCGAGCGGCAGCGTCGCCACCGTGTCGAGGCCGAAGCCGCCCGAGCGGAACGCGCTCGCCGTGCCGTACGCGGCGCCGAAGAGGTTCACCGGCCAGCGCGCCAGGTCGTTGATCTCGCCCTCGACCGACAAGTAGCGCGAGTAGTGGTATCCGAGCTTGAGGCGGAACGCCTGGTCCACGCCCTGCGCAGCGCCGGCGAGCGAGGGCGGCGGCAGCGAGGCGAAGGAATAGAACGCGCCCGCGGCCGGGAGCGTGGTGCGCGGCAGGCTCAGCACGCCGACATAGTCGTCGGCCGCGGCGCCCAGGGAGGCCGCGGCGAGCACGAGGGCGAAAAAGCCGGGGCGGATCCCCATTGGAGGGATTGTCGACCCCGGAACCACCGCGGGGGCGGCCCCAATTTAGGCGCCGCGCCCCGGCGTGTCAAATCGTGCTGCTCGCCTATAATCGGCGCCTCGCGAAGGGCTCCCGTGACCCATCCTCCGATCCGCAGCTACGTCTTGCGCCAGGGCCGCTTTTCGCCCGGGCAGCAACGCGCCTATGCCGAGCTCATGCCGCGGCTCGGCGTGCCGTTCCGCGCCGCGCCGCTCGATTTCAGCGCGCTGTTCGGCCGGCGCGCGCCGGTGGTGGTCGAGATCGGCTCCGGCATGGGCGAGACCACGGCACGCATCGCGGCGGAGAACCCGGAGACCGACTACATCGCGGTCGAGGTGCACGCGCCGGGCGTGGGCAGCCTGCTGCGCCGCGTCGAAGAGGAAGGGCTCACGAACCTGCGCATCGTGCAGCACGACGCGGTCGAGGTCCTGCGTGGCATGGTTCCCGAGGGCTCGCTCGCCGCGATCCACGTGTTCTTTCCCGATCCCTGGCCGAAGAAGCGCCACCACAAGAGGCGGCTCGTGCAGCCGTCGTTCGCGGCGCTCGCCGTCTCGCGGCTCGCGCCCGGCGGGAGATTGCACGTCGCGACCGATTGGCAGGAGTATGCCGAGCAAGTGCTCGCGGTGCTCGCCGGGACGCCCGGGCTTCGCAACACCGCCGAAGGTTTCGCGCCGCGCCCGCCGTGGCGGCCGGAGACCAAATTCGAACGGCGCGGACGCAATCTCGGGCACGGCGTCTGGGACCTGCTCTTCGAGAAGGAGTGACGATGCGTGGATCGACGGCGAGGCGCGCGTGGCTCAAACGGCTGGCGGCGAGCGGCGCCCTGGCGGGCGGCGGCATCGTCGGCATCATCGCGCGCGCCCTGGCGAACGGCGACCTCGGCGGCAAGCAGGGCGTCGTGCAGCTCGAGGGCACGGCGACGGTGAACGGGCAGCCGGCCAAGGTGGGAACCGTGGTCGAGGTCGGGCAGCGCATCGCGACCGGGCCGGCGAGCCACGCGGTGGTCGTGCTCGGCAAGGATGCGTTCCTGATCCGCGAGAACACCAGCATCGAGACGCGCGGCGCAGCGGGCGCGCTCTCCGAGCTCCTCGTCGGCACCGGCAAGATCCTCTCCGTGTTCGCGAAGAAGCCGCTCTCGATCCGCGCGGCGAACGCGACCATCGGCATCCGCGGGACCGGCTGCTACATCGAGGTGGATCCGGCCGACGTGTACTTCTGCCTCTGCTACGGGGAGGCCGTGGTGCAGGGCCCGGGCATGGAAGACAAGCTCGTGAAGACCACGCACCACGAGATGCCGCTGCTCCTCACTGAGGCCGGCACGGCGATGAAGGCCGACAAGGCGGGATTCCGCAACCACACCGACGTGGAGCTCATCATGCTCGAGTCGCTGGTGGGCCGCGAGCCGCCGTTCATGAAGGACGGGAAGTATCCCGCGGGGAAATACTGATCGTGCGCACCGGCGCCGGATGACGCGCGCCGGGCAGGAACCGCTCGAGCAGGTCGTTCAGGAAGCGCTCGCCCTTCGCCGTGGGCCCGATGCGCAAGTGGTCGCGGGCGAGGAGGCCTGCGCGCTCGGCCGCCGCGAGCTCGCGCTCGACCGCCGTGATCGGAAGCCCGGTACGCTGCGCGAAGAGCGCGACCGGGAACCCCTCGACGAGGCGCAGCGCGTTCAGCATGAACTCGAACGGCAGCTCCGCCGCGCCGACCTCGCGCGCCTCGTCGATCGCATCGCCCGCGAGCGCCGCGCGCATGTAGCTCGCGGGCTTGCGGATGCGCGATTCGCGCGCGATGCGCTCGCGCAACGAGATCTTGCCGTGCGCTCCCGCGCCCAGGCCGAGGTAGTCGCCGAAGGTCCAGTAGTTGAGGTTGTGCCGCGCGCGATGCCCCGGGCGCGCGAACGCCGAGGTCTCGTAGTGCTCGTAGCCGCCCGCGCGGAGCGCATCCTCGATCGCCACCTGCATGTCGGCGGCGACGTCCTCGTCGGGGAGCGGCGGCGGGAAGCGATGGAAATGCGTATCGGGCTCGAGCGTGAGGTGATAGGCGCTCACGTGGTGCACGCCCAGCGCGATCGCCTCGCGCACGTCACCGAGCGCCTCCTCGAGCGACTGACCCGGCAGCGCGTACATCAGGTCCGCGTTCACCGTGGGGAAGAGCGCGAGCGCGTGCCCGAGCGCGCGCCGCGCCTCGTCCGCCCCGTGCACGCGCCCGATCGCCGCGAGCCTCGCGTCGGAGAAGCTCTGCACGCCGACCGAAAGCCGGTTCACTCCGGCCGCGCGATATCCGTCGAAGCGCGCGGCCTCGAAGGTCCCCGGGTTCGCTTCCATCGTGATCTCCGCCTCGGGATCCACCGCTAGGCGCGTGCGCACCGCGACCAGCAGCCGGTCGATCGCTTCGGGCGAGAAGAGGCTCGGGGTGCCGCCGCCGATGAAGATCGTATGCACGCGCCTTCCCCAGACTTTCGGGAGCGCCGCTTCCAGGTCCGCCACCAGGGCCTCGACGTACTCGCGCTCGGGAAGCTCGCCGCGCTTCTCGTGCGAATTGAAGTCGCAATAGGGGCACTTGCGCAGGCACCACGGGATGTGCACGTAGAGCGAGAGCGGCGGCAGCTCCGCGAGGCGGATGCCCGAACCCGATGCGCTCGCGTTCATGCCTTCGGGCGCCGCTCGGCCGCGGCGGCGCCGTCGCGTTCGAGGTTCGCGAGCAGGACGAGGAGCGCGCGGCGTACCAGCGCCAATTCCGCCGGAGCGATTCCCTGGATCGCGGCGCGGTTCACCTCTTCGGCGAGCGGCAGGAGCTTGCGCTTGAGCGCGCGGCCGCGCGCGGTGAGGAACACGTAGACGTTCTTGCGGTTGTCCGGCATCTGGCGACGCTCGACATATCCGGCGAGCTCCATGCCCTTCAGCGCGGAGAAGGTGGTCGGCTCCATCACGCCCGCCTGCTCCGAGAGCTCGCGTTGGGTAAGCCCGTCGCGCTCCCAGAGGATGCGCAGGAACTGCCAGTGGCCCGGCGAGATCGCGTGCCCGTCCAGGCGCGCCTGCAGCGCACGCACGAGCGCGCGGTTGGCTTCCTTCACCAGCTGGGAAAGGCGGTCGTCGGCGAGCGCGGCGCGCCAATCGCGGCTCGCGGAGGCGGGGCGCTTCTCGAGGAGCGTTCGGGCCATGTTCGACTCGGGGTGGAAGTGGGGGCGGCGCGCCCGCGCCGGCCTCGACAGCGGAGCGCGAAATCGGGTAGGGTTCGAGATACTTAGAGCCCTAACTTCAACGCCATGCTACGCCCTTCGCGGGCGGAAAGGGTAGCCCGATGAAGAAGTTGCTCGTTTTCCTGCCGATCCTCGCCGTCGCGTTCGCCGCCTCCGCCGAGACCCCCGATGCGCGCATGCAGCGCCTGGTCGACGGCGCGAAGAAGGAGGGCGTGGTGTCGGTCTACCACTCCAGCCAGACGAGCGACCTGCAGCCGGTCTTCGACGCGTTCACGAAGAAGTACGGCGTCAAGGTGAAGGAGTGGCGCTCGAGCTCGGAGAACGTGGTGCAGCGCACGATCCGCGAGGCGCGCGCCGGGCGGCACGACGTCGACTTCATCGAGAACAACCTCCCGGAGATGGAGGCGCTGCACCGCGAGAAGCTGCTGCGGCGCATCGACACGCCGATCTACGCGCAGCTCTCGCGCGGCATCGTGCCGCCGCACCACGAGTATGCGACCTCGACGCTCGACGTGTTCGTGCTCGCGTACAACACGCAGAAGGTGAAGAAGGAGGACCTGCCGAAGACCTACCAGGACCTGCTCGACCCGCGCTGGAAGGGAAAGATCGGCGCCGAGGTGGACGACCAGGGCTGGTTCGGCACACTCACCGAGCAGCTCGGCGGCGAGAAGGGCGTGAAGCTCTTCCGCGAGATCGCCGACACGAACGGGATCACGGTGCGCAAGGGACACACGCTCCTCGCCAAGCTCGTCGCCTCCGGCGAGGTGCCGCTCGCGCTCGACGTCTACAGCTACAAGCCGCCGCAGCTCAAGCGCAAGGGCGAGCCGATCGACTATTTCACGATCGACCCGATCATCGTGCAGATGCACGGCGTGGCGGTGATGAAGGAGGCCCCGCACCCGAACGCGGCCGAGCTGTTGCACGACTTCTTCCTCACCGAGGGCCAGCCGCTGCTCGCGAAGAAGGACTTCACCCCCTCGAACCGCAACGTGCCCTCGGAGTTCGACGGCAAGACGCTGCACGCCGTGAACCCGATGGAAGCCATCGACAAGGACGCGGAGTGGCTGAAGCTTTACCAGGAGAACGTCACGCGCCGCTCGAAGGGCTGAGCGCCTCCAGGTCGCCGAGCTTCGCCGCGAGCGCCGCGAGCGCTCTTGCGCGGTGGCTCTCGCGGTTCTTCGCGGCCGCGGGAAGCTGCGCCGCGGTCCTTCCCGACCGGGTGAGGAAGTAGGGGTCGTAGCCGAAGCCGCCCGCGCCGCGCGGCTCGAGCACGATCTCGCCGCGCCAGTAGCCGTCGGCGACGATCGGCGCCGCATCCTCGTGCGAGCGCAGCACCACCAGCACGCAGTAGTAGTAGGCCGTGCGATCCGCGTGCCGCGCGAGCGCCGCGACGAGCTTCGCGTTGTTGCGCGCGTCGCGCTCCTCGCGCGGGCCCGCCTTGCCGGCGAAGTACGCCGAGTGCACTCCCGGCTCGCCGCCGAGGGAGGGCACGCACAGGCCCGAATCGTCCGCGAGCGCGGGCAGGCCCGTCGCACGGCTCGCGTTGCGCGCCTTGGCGAGCGCGTTCTCGAGGAACGTCTCGTGCGGCTCCTCGGCCTCCACCACGTGGAAATCGGCTTGCGGCAGCGCCTCGATGCCGAGCGGGGCGAGGAGCGCCTGCAATTCGCGCAGCTTCCCGGGGTTGTTGGAGGCGATGACGATCTTGTTCACGCGGTACGGCGGAGCCACGGATGAACACGGATGAACGCGGATGAGTCGAGAACGGGAATCGCACCGTGCAAATGATGGCGTCCCAATTCCACTTTCCCCCTATCTGTGTTCATCCGTGTTCATCCGTGGTTCCAACGCCTTTCGCTGGAGCGCGACCAACTGCGAGATGCCGCGCGAGGCGAGGTCGAGCATCTCGGACATCTGCGCGCGCGTGAAGGGCTCGCCCTCGGCGGTGCCCTGCACCTCGACGAAGCGGCCCGACCCGGTCATCACCACGTTCATGTCGGTCTCGCAGGCGCTGTCCTCCGGATAGTCGAGGTCGAGCAGCGCCTCGCCGCCCACGATGCCGACCGAGACGGCGGCGACGAAATCGCGCAGCGGGTCGCGCGCGACGAGGCCCTTCGCGCGCAGGCCGGCGAGCGCATCGGCGAGCGCGACCATCGCGCCGGTGATCGAGGCGCAGCGCGTGCCGCCGTCGGCCTGCAGCACGTCGCAGTCGATCGTGACCTGCCGCTCCCCGAGCGCGGCGAGGTCGACGACGGCGCGCAGGCTGCGGCCCACCAGCCGCTGGATCTCGTGCGTGCGCCCCGACTGCTTGCCGGCCGCCGCTTCACGTGCACCGCGCGTGTGCGTCGCACGCGGCAGCATTCCGTACTCGGCGGTCACCCAGCCGCTCGCCTTGCCCTTGAGGAACGCGGGCACCTTCTCCTCGACGCTCGCGGTACAGAGCACCCGAGTGAGGCCCATCTCGACCAGCACCGAGCCTTCGGCGTGACGGGTATAGCCGCGCTGGAAGCGCACGGGCCGGAGCTCGCCGGCGGGACGATCGAGGAATCGGGGCATCGGGAAGCCTTCGCGAAGCGGGACCTAGCGGGGGACCTTGCGGATCGCGCTCTGGATCTCGGCGATGGCGCGCTCGATGTCCTCGTCGGTCACGTCGTCGGCGGCGGGAGCGGCGGTGTCGAGCTGCGCGGTGGTGTTGGTCGAGGTCGCGAACTGCTGGTCGTCGAGCGCCTGCGTGTCGGGCAGGCGCGCGTCGTTTTGGTTCTCCCAGGTCATCGCGACCACGGAGAGGTTGTCCGATTCGCCCTGCGCGCGGCGCTGCGCCTCGGTGAGCAATCCCGGAAGGAGGTCGAGCACCGATTGCTTGCGCAGCATGCCGCCGAGGATGCTCGGCGGGATCTGGGCCCAGAAGCCGTCGGTGGAGATGACGATGGTGTCGCCCACCTCGAGCCCGATGTCGCGCCCGGTGTCGATGAGGGGCGGCACGACGCCGCCGAGGCAGCTGTAGATCTTGTTGCGATCCGGATGGCGCGCCGCGGCCTCCTGCGTGATCTCGCCCGCGTCGATCATCTGCTGCACCTTCGAGTGGTCCTGGGTCGCGGCGATGAGCGCGCCCTGCCGCAGCACGTAGAGCCGCGAATCGCCGGCGTGCGCCCAGAAGGCGCGCCCGTTCTGCACGATGCAGGCGACGCAGGTGGTGCGCGGGCATTCGAGGAGGTTGTGCTCCACCGCGTGCGAGACGATCGCGCGGTGCGCCGCCTGGATCGAGGAGACGAGGAACTCGAACGGGCGGCGCAGGCGGTTGCGCGCTTCCTGCTGGAAGCGGCGCGTGATCTCGGTGACGGCGATCTCGGCGGCGACCTCGCCCTGCTCGTGGCCGCCCATGCCGTCGGCCACCACCATCAGCAGCACGTCGCGGCTGTACGAATAGCCGACGCGGTCCTCGTTGCCCTTGCGGTCGCCGAGCCGGCTGTCCTGGAAGATGGTGAAGCGCATGTCGCTAGCGACCCGCGCGCGCTATCGGGAAAAGAGCTTCGACAGCGGGCGGTTGATGGTCTCGAGGAAGCTGCGCTTCTCCGAGCCCGGCTCGTTCATCAGGCGGCGCTGCAGCTCGTAGGCGGTCTGCGGCCGCTTCATGTAGTCGACCGCGAGGCAATCGTCGATCACCTGGTAGAGATCGTCCGAGTAATCCTGGCGCGCGAGCGTGCGCAGCGGAATCATGTGGTCCTTCTCCTCACGCTGGTCGCCCGCCTGGGGAGGCGTTCCGGCGATGCAGGTGTAGATCGTGGCGCCCACCGAGTAGATGTCGCTCCACGGGCCGAGCTCGCCCGGCCTGAAGCGGTAGTGCTCGGGCGCCGCGAAGCCGGCGGTGTACATCGGCTTCAGCTTCATCGCCTCCTCCGAGAGCGTGATGCGCGCGGCGCCGAAGTCCAGCAGCACCGGGCGGCCTTCCATCGAGATGAAGATGTTCGCGGGCTTGATGTCCAGGTGCAGCAGCTTGCTCGCATGCACCTCGCGCAGCCCGTTCATGAGGTGGATGAAGATGCGGCGGATGAAGGGCTCGGTGAACTCGTGGCGGTGGCGCTGGATGTGGAACTGCAGCGTGCGGCCGCGGACGTACTGCATGACCATGTAGCAGGTCTCGTTCGCGCGGAAGAAGTTCTCGACGCGCACCACGTTCGGGTGCGAGATCATGGCGAGCGCGCGGCCCTCCTCGAAGAAGCACTTGAGGCCGTGGCGGAACACCGAAAGGTTCGCCTCGTCGTCGATCTGCACCTCGACGCCGTCGGAGCGCAGCGCGAGCGAGGACGGGAGGTATTCCTTGATCGCGAACGGCGTGCCGCTCTCGTCGCGCGCGAGATACACGATGCTGAATCCGCCGGAGGAGAGCGGTTTCTCGATCCGATAGCCGTTCAGCACGTAGCCGGCCGGCAGCGGCTGGTTCGCCTGCTGGGGCATTCCTGGAAGGGGTTCCGATATAATTCCGGTCATTGTCGGCAACCGGTTGCGCGTTGTAAAGGCGAGTTGCCGCATCGCAAGCGCCGCATCGGCCGGTTTTGTTGCGAACGTAACGCGGCGCACCCTCTCCAATCGCGAAATCCAGGCCTTGACCCGATGCTGACCCGGCCTTCCCGAACGCCATGATCTCCAGCATGACCGGCTTCGCCGCGGCCGTGCGCGAGAGCGCGCAGGGCAGCCTCGCGGTCGAGCTCAAGACGGTCAATCACCGCTACCTCGAGTTCCAGATGCGGGCGCCGGAGGAGATCCGGCCGCTCGAGCCGGCGATGCGCGAGGCGGTCGCGGGCCGCCTCACGCGCGGCAAGGTCGACTGCCGCGTGACGTTCACGCCCGCCACGGCGGCGCAGCGCAGGCTCGTGCCCGATGCCGCGGCCCTCGCCGTGTTGCGCGACGCTTCCGATCGCGTGCTCGAGCGCTTCGGCGAGGCCCGGCCGCTCTCGGTTTCCGAGATCCTCCACTGGCCCGGCGTGCTCGCCGAGGAGACGCTCTCGCCCGACCGCGTGAAGGCCGAGGTGATGTCGCTCCTCGAGCAGGCGCTCGCCGAGCTCGACCAGACGCGCGCCCGCGAGGGCGAGAAGCTCGAGAAGGTGCTGCGCGAGCGCCTCGCGCGCATGTCGGAGCTCGTCGCCGATGCGGGGCCCCTCATGCCGGCGGCGATCAAGGCGTACACCGAGAAGCTCGCCGGCAAAATCGCGGAGGCGGGCGCGTCGCCTTCCGACGAGCGCGTGCACCAGGAGATCGTCCTCTACGCCTCGCGCATCGACGTGGACGAGGAGATGTCGCGGCTTTCCACCCACATCGCGGAGTTCCGGCGCGTGCTCGACAAGGGCGGCGCGTGCGGCAAGCGCCTGGACTTCCTCTGCCAGGAGCTCAATCGCGAGGCGAACACGCTGGGATCGAAGTCGGTCGCGAGCGAGATGACGCGCATCTCGGTGGAGCTCAAGGTGCTCATCGAGCAGATGCGCGAGCAGGTCCAGAACATAGAGTAAGCGAGCCAATGGCGAGAATCGGGAACGCCGTTGGACCGGACGCCGAGGGCGCCGGTCAACATGGTCGAGCGCAAGGCGGGCGAGGAGGCGGCAACCTCTTCGTGGTCGTCGCGCCCTCGGGCGCGGGCAAGACGAGCCTCGTGGCGGAGCTCCTCAAGCGCGAGCCCAACATCAAGCTCTCGATCTCGTACACGACGCGATCGCCGCGCGAGGGCGAGGCGCACGGCCGCGAGTACCACTTCGTCCCGCGCGAGGCGTTCGAGAAGATGATCGCCTCGGGGGATTTCCTCGAGCACGCGAACGTGTACGGTAACTACTACGGCACCTCGCGCCGATGGATCGAGAACGAGCTCGCGGGCGACCACGACGTGCTGCTCGAGATCGATTGGCAGGGCGCGCGCCAGGTGCGCGCGCTCTTCCCGCACATGGTGGGCATCTTCATCCTGCCACCCTCGCTCTCGGAGCTGAAAAGGCGACTGGAGGCGCGCGGCAAGGACGCGCCCGACGTGATCGCGAGGCGCCTCGCGGGCGCGCGCGAAGAGGTCTCGCATGTTCTTGAATTTCAATATATAATTGTTAACGAGACCTTCGATGCGGCGGTTTCGGACTTGCAGGCGGTGGTGCGCGCTTCGCGCGTCGCCCGCGAGCGGCAGTCCGTGCGCCTCGCGTCGCTGCTTGCCGAATTCCAGTAACCGGAGACCACGCCATGGCCCGCATCACCGTAGACGACTGCATCAAGTTCCTGCCCAACCGCTTCGAGCTCACGCTCGCCGCCACCAACCGCGCGCGCCAGATCGCGCTCGGCGCCACGCCCCTCGTGGAGCCGAACAAGGACAAGCCCACCGTGATCGCGCTGCGCGAGATCGCGGGCGGCAAGGTCGGCAAGGAGCTGCTGAACCCGCCCGCGCCGACGCCGCCGGTGCTCTGATCGAAACGAAAAAGGGGTCAGATTACTTTTCCGACCGGTATCGCGCGGGAATGCGCTCGGCGGAAAAGTAATCTGACCCCTTTTTCGTCCCATCGATGATCCCGGCGCTCGGCCTGCAAAAGCTCATCGGGGCGTTCAAGGCCTCCGGGACATCGTTGCCCGGGCCGGGGCCGGAAGAGCTGAGCGGCGTGCTCGGCTACCTCAAGCCGAAGGACATCGAGGCGATCGAGCAGGCCTACCAGGTCGCGCGCCAGGCGCACTCGGGGCAATACCGCCACAGCGGCGAGGCGTACATCACGCACCCGCTCGCGGTGGCGAAGATCCTCGCCGAGTGGCACCTCGACGCGCAGGCGCTCATGGCGGCGCTCCTGCACGACGTGGTCGAGGACACGCCCACCACCAAGGCGGAGATCGCGAAGACCTTCGGCAAGCAGGTGGCCGAGCTGGTGGACGGCGTCTCCAAGATCGACCGCATCGAGTTCGCGACGCTGCAGCACGCCCAGGCCGAGAACTTCCGCAAGATGCTGCTCGCGATGGCGCGCGACGTGCGGGTGATCCTCATCAAGCTCGCCGACCGCCTGCACAACATGCGCACGCTCGAGGCGGTGCCGCCGGAGAAGCAGGAGCGCATCGCGCGCGAGACGCTCGACATCTACGCCCCCATCGCCAATCGCCTCGGCCTCATCTCGCTCTACTACGAGCTCGAGGACCTCGGGTTCCATTACCTGCATCCCACGCGCTTCCGCGTGCTCGAGAAGGCGCTCAAGAAGGCGCGCGGCAACCGGCGCGACGCGGTGGGCAAGATCCAGGACGCGATCCAGGCGCGCCTCAAGGAATTCAAGGTGGGCGCGCAGGTGAGCGGGCGCGAGAAGCACATCTCCTCGATCTACAAGAAGATGCAGGAGAAGAACATCTCGTTCTCGGAGGTGTTCGATATCTACGGCTTCCGCATCATCGTGCCCGACGTGCCGAGCTGCTACCTCGCGATGGGCGCGCTCCACACGCTCTACAAGCCGATCCCGGGCAAGTTCAAGGACTACATCG
>Ga0134126_10001980_pt1 | contig 26006 bp, 21 predicted proteins | sample KB31752_FD_96881 | JGI IMG/M metagenome (GOLD analysis project Ga0134126, IMG submission 96881) | Terrestrial soil microbial communities with excess Nitrogen fertilizer from Kellogg Biological Station, Michigan, USA - KB3-175-2 | ecosystem: Environmental > Terrestrial > Soil > Unclassified ... | reverse complement strand
TTATATTGAGACAATTACTCCAAACTGTTTCGCAAGCATTATCCATTATTTTCCGTAAGCCGTTTTATTTATTTTAGAAAAATGTTCTTCTGAGGGAATCGTTAAAAAAATTTAAACAAAATAAGTTGTAAAATTTCTTCAACAACACAGCGAATATCAAAAGAAATTGTTGAAAAAAAAATTTTTTATTAAAGGTTTTTTTACAGTAAAAATTTTCTTTGCGTCCTAAAAAATGAAATAATTTTTGTTTCCAATTTTTGGCTTCTGACAAAAGGTAAGCCTGCATTGAATTAAAGAGTATTATGCTCATTTGGGATAAATTTAAAAAGCGTTTTTTACCAACTTTTTTTATAAAAAATTATTTTTTATTATTAAATAAAAATGTGCAAAACATTTTTTGACTTAGTAATTCTCTTTAGCGTGTTTTAAAGTAAATGACTTTATCTTTAAAAAAAAATTGAATCATGATGAGCTATGAATTAACAGGAAAATTATTAATAAAGTTTGATACCATGCAACGTACGGAATCTTTTAAAACCCGTGAGTTTGTGGTAGAAAAATCTGAAGATATCAATGGAAAATTAGTCACCAACTTTATAAAATTTCAATGCGTGCAGGATCGTACCGGTATTATAGATCGCGTTAATAACGGTGATGAAATAAAAGTCTACTTTAATATTCGCGGAAGCAAATGGGAAAAGGATGGGCGTGTTTCTTACTTCAACAATCTTGATGCGTGGCGTATAGAGCAGGTATTGAAACCGGGCACTGATGCCTCTTCAGATGACGATCATCTCGAGCCATTAGATACGTTCACATCTACTTCGCAGGAAGCTATTGATGACCTTCCATTTTAGAATGATTTTTTATCAAAAATGCCCGCTACCGGTTTAAGTTTTCAGGATAATAACCTGGCACTTTTTATTTTATGCAACAAAAAATTTCACTTAAGCTCTTCCCGTCTCAAGCAGCCAATGACGCGGCTTTCATAGAAAATATTGCAAAGGTTACCGGGAATAAGGCGTCTGAAATTACGGGGTACCATATTCTGAAAAAGTCTATTGATGCAAGGGCAAAAATAATTTGGATAAATTTTACTGTTAATGCATTTATTAATGAGCCTTTTTATAAGAGGGTATTTCAGGAATTTGATTTTCCTGATGTAAGTGCCGCAGAAAAAAAAGTAATTATTATTGGTGGTGGACCTGCAGGGATCTTTGCTGCTTTGCAACTTATTGAGCGGGGATTAAAACCTGTCATTTTAGAGCGGGGAAAAGAAGTGAGAGCAAGAAGAAGAGACCTTGCCGCTCTAAATAGGGAAGGTATTATAAATACCGAAAGCAATTATTGTTTTGGAGAAGGTGGCGCAGGCACTTATAGTGATGGAAAATTATATACCCGGAGTACCAAAAGAGGAGATGTGAACCGGATATTGAATCTTTTTGTTCATTTTGGAGCAGATGAAAACATTTTATATGAAGCACATCCGCACATAGGCACCAACAAACTTCCCGCAATTATGACGTCTATGCGTAGACGAATTTTAGATTGTGGCGGAGAATTTCATTTTGGAAAAAAAGTCACTGATTTCGTTATCGTGGAGCGTGAAATAAAAGCAGTTAGAACTTCGGATGGTGATAGTTTCCCTGGCGACTTTTTTATTCTTGCAACAGGTCATTCAGCACGGGATATTTTTTCTTTGTTGAATAAAAAGAATATTGACATATCTGCAAAAGGATTTGCCCTGGGAGTAAGGATTGAACATCCACAGGAGTTAATTAATTCTATTCAGTATGGAAGCCATAACCCGGCAGAAAATTTATTGCCTCCTGCCTCATATAGCCTGGTAGAACAAGTGGAAGGAAGAGGTGTATTTTCCTTTTGCATGTGCCCGGGGGGAATCATTGCGCCGGCATCTACCAATGAAGATGAATTAGTGGTCAATGGCTGGAGCCCGTCAAAAAGAAACAACCCTTACGCAAATAGTGGTATGGTAGTGCAGGTTGAAAAGGATGACGTAATAAAATATTATTTACAAAGGAAAAAGAATGCCCCGGATTTTAACTCTCCTTTATTGATGATGAATTTTCAGAAAGAAGTTGAAGAGAAATCTTTCATCGCCGGTGGAGGCAAGTTCGTAGCCCCCGCACAACGAATGGTTGATTTTACAGAAGATAAAATTTCCGGTTCATTACCTGGTTGTTCCTATTTACCGGGAATTCAATCCGCTTTATTAAAAGATGTTTTGCCCGGATTTATTAATAACAAGTTGAAAACAGCTTTGAAATCATTCGGGAAAAAAATGCCTGCCAGAAATAAACTTACTAACTATTTTACGAACGAGGCGGTTTTAGTGGCGACAGAAAGCCGGACTTCTTCGCCGGTACGAATTCCAAGGAATGAAGTTTTTTTAAATCATCCTCAGATAAAAAATCTATTCCCTTGTGGTGAAGGCGCAGGATATGCGGGGGGGATTGTAAGTGCTGCGATGGATGGTGAAAGGGTAGCCATGGCAATCATAATTAATAGAAAATAATGCTTCTGTTCTTATCGTCTATGTGCTTAACGAATGACGAATTCTTTAATTCCACGTTTATTATATCTTCTGAGCAACCCAAAAAGTCAACGATGAATTTCTGGGTTTAAACTTTAAAGCCTTTGACGCTGACGTCTTTTTAAGACTATTTTTCTTCCACTTATTTTTTCTCCCATCTAAAGCCTCCTGAAATTAATGAAACAGTAGGGAAACAAATAAAGGATATTTTGTTTTAGTAAGTGAACCAGTATCTAGATAGATTAAATATATAAATATGTATCATATTTATTTAAGGCCAAGAATACGAAAAAGCCAACTAAATGTGTATTATATTGATAATCAGTAAATAAAAAAAATTATATTTAATATATTAATATTATGCCATGTGAAATATAAAATAATTAATTAAACCTTAAATTTTAATAATTAACTGATAATCATAATTTTAAATAAAAAACGTATAAATTACTAAAATTAAAATATGTATTATTATGTTGTTTTTGTTAATAAAATAAATATTTTTGAATAAATATTTTGATATTATGAAACAATTTAAGTTAAGTCAGGCTGCTCCCTTTATCGCTTTAATGCTGGTTGCAGTCATCGCATTATTCGTACCATCCCTCGCAAGTTTCAACGATTTGGGAAAGTACAATTCAGCAGATATCGCGTGGATTCTTGTAGCAACTGCGCTGGTATTTTTAATGACACCGGCACTTGCTTTTTTTTACGGAGGAATGGTCAACAGGAAAAATATTCTTTCTACTATGATCAAAAGCTTTGTAGCAACCGGGATAGTTAGTGTTTTATGGATTACCGTTGGTTATAGTTTGGCTTTTGGTGATTCTATCGGTGGTTTTATCGGAAATCCATTTACACATCTTTTTTTCAGAGGAGTCAGTTCCGGTGCACCATGGAGTTTGGCGCCCACCATACCATTAATGTTGTTCGCATTATTTCAAATGATGTTCGCCATAATAACTCCCAGCCTCGTAGTCGGCGCAGTAGCCGAAAGGGTCCGTTTTTCTTCGTACACTCTTTTTATTGTAATGTTTAGCCTTTTTGTATATGCTCCTATTGCACACTGGACATGGAACCCGAATGGATTCTTATTTAAAATGGGCATATTGGATTTTGCCGGAGGAACCGTAGTTCATATTTCTGCCGGTTGCGCTGCGTTAGCAGGAGCGATGGTCCTGAAAAGAAGAAAAGTTCATTTGGATCACAAAGAAATGCCGCCTTCCAATATTCCTTATGTTTTAATTGGTACAGGTTTGCTTTGGTTCGGCTGGTTTGGTTTTAACGCTGGCTCTGCATTGGCCGCAAATGGTTTGGCTGTTTCCGCATTTGCCACTACCAATACTGCTGCTGCATCGGGGGGGTTGGCATGGATGTTTTTTGACGTAATGAAAAGTAAGAAGCCATCCGTATTAGGATTCTGCATCGGAGCTGTTGTAGGCCTTGTTGCGATAACACCGGCAGCAGGATATGTTGGTGTTCCGCAAAGTATTTTTATAGGAGCAGTCGCTGCTATTATTTCTAATGTCGCCGTTTATTATAAATCAAAGTCAATTTTAGACGATACCCTGGATGTATTTCCATGTCATGGTGTAGGTGGCATCGTCGGAATGATATTAACAGGAATTTTTGCATCAAAAGCAATTAATGCAGGAGGAAATGATGGATTGTTTTATGGTAATCCGGCATTCTTTTTTACCCAGTTGAAGGGATTGGGAATTGTAGTAGCATACAGTTTTTCTGCTTCGTATGGCATTTTCAAATTCATTAATTGGGTAATGCCTATGAGAGTAAGCGAAGCTGACGAAGAAATGGGATTGGATGCCTCTCAGCATGATGAAAAATATGTACAAGGCACTTTATTAGTTGAGCAAAATGGGGCTTTTTCTGAACAGGAAAATAGAATGGATGCAATAATTCGTATCCAAAAGTATTTGCAGGGTAAAGTGTTGATAAATGATAATGGCTCTCTTACTGAAGAAGAAAGGGAAATGGAAGAGTCCCTTCATAATGCAAAATATATACGCGAAAAATCACTGAAAACACACAATGACTCCTTTATATAACAAGAAAGGGAATAGCTGAAAGAATTAACTTCTGAGAAAAGTTAATCGGCTACACCCTTTCCATTTTAAACTTTAATTCTACAACAATGTTAAGAAAAATTTTCTTAGGTACAAGTGTATTTTTTGGTTTTATTTCCGCCAAAGCGCAAACCGATTCTACCAAAACTTCTCCGGCACCTACAATTACCGGATCGGTGGACGCCTATTACCGGTATAACTTTAATGATCCGAAAGCCGGTGGACCATTAAACGATCATAACAATTATACCAGTTTTACCAATTCGCAAAATTCATTTCAATTAGGAATGGCAAGTGTTCGCGCAGATCAGAGTTTCGGAAAAGCCAGCGCTACCGTTGATCTTGGGTTTGGTCCCCGGGCAGAAGAATTCTCTTATGGCGATCCGGATCATCCGACTTTATTTGCTGTAAAACAAGCTTATATTTCTTATGCTGTTTCTGATAAGGTGAAATTAACCATGGGAAAATGGGCCACCCATATAGGGTATGAAGTCACCGATGCTTATCTGAACAGAAACTACAGTATGGACTATATGTTTTCGTATGGCCCTTTTTCTCACACAGGACTAAAAGCCGATATTGGTTTAGGAAAAAAAAGCGCCTTTATGGTGGGCATTGCTAACACTACCGATATTGTCGCAAACTCAGGTTCAAGAAAATATGCAATAGCGCAGTTTAGCACGGCGACTATGAACGATAAAGTGAAAGCCTATCTCAATTACCAGGGCTCTTACGGCGGTTCTTTTAGTACCTCGCAATTTGACCTGGTTGTTACGGGAACTGTTACAAATAAATTCAGTATAGGTTATAACGGAACGGTACAATCGAAAAAACCTGAAGGTGGTAACAGCGCCAGCTGGTGGGGATCGGCAGTTTATTTGAATCTTGATCCCACAAGTATTTTCGGCATTACCCTGAGAGGTGAATATTTTGATAATAAAAAGGCGGTAGTCGGTGCTCCGGCAACCAGCATTTTTGATCTTACTCTGTCGCCCAATATCAGAATTGGCAATCTTACTATTATTCCTGAATTGAGGCTCGATGCTGGTAAGGATCAAATTTTTGAAATGGGTGATGATACTCCCACCAAATCAACATTTACTGGACTACTTGCCGCTACTTATCATTTTTAATGACTGGAATTTCTTAACTAAAACAACTTAAAACTTTCACAATGAGACTAACTCACAATTCAAAAATGGGATTCATCAGAAAATTGATTCCATTCATGCTATTATTTTTTATAATAATCGCAATTCCGACGCTGGGCCAGGATGCAACCGGAGCCCACACTGGCACCATAAACGACGTAACTGCTGCCACAGCCGGAAAACCAACTATGACCGAAATTGGTGCAGAAACGGGGCATAACAAAATAGCCATCAATATTATGTGGACGCTAATTACGGGCTTTTTGGTTATGTTTATGCAGGCGGGATTTGCATTAGTAGAAACCGGTTTTACCCAAAAGAAAAATGTAGCACATACTATGGGAATGAATTTTATGGTATATGCAGTGGGAATGATCGGGTTCTGGATTTGCGGATTTGCTTTCATGTTTGGCGGAGGACTAAATGTAGCCTCCCTCGGCGGCGCACAGGGCGTTATTCCGCATGAATATATCATTCACATGTTTGGGAAGGACTTTGGCATTATTGGATCCGTAGGTTTTTTTCTAAATAGCAAAGTATATGATGTAGGATTATTTACTCTATTCCTTTTTCAAATGGTTTTCATGGATACTACCGCTACAATTCCTACAGGTGCCATGGCGGAAAGATGGTCGTTTAAGTCATTCCTGATCTTCGGCTTTTTCATTTCTATGTTTGTTTATCCAATCTTTGGAAACTGGGTATGGGGAGGTGGCTGGCTATCTCAACTGGGCGTCAACTTCGGATTGGGACACGGGCATGTTGATTTCGCCGGTTCTTCAGTTGTTCACATGGTTGGCGGTATGGCCGCTTTAGCCGGCGCGATCGTGATTGGACCACGCATTGGAAAATATGGGAAAAATGGAGAAGTAAATACCATCCCCGGTCACAATATACCAATGGCTATCCTTGGTACTTTTATTCTGGCATTCGGTTGGTTTGGATTTAATCCAGGTTCTACATTGGCAGGGACCGATATGCGGATTGGAATCGTTGCTACTAATACGATGTTGGCAAGTGCGGCGGGTGCGTTGTCGGCAATGTTCTTTATGTACAGCAAAGGACAAAAACCTGATCCTGGAATGCTTTGTAATGGTTTATTGGCGGGCCTCGTAGCCATTACAGCACCTTGTGCATTTGTTAACGCTCTTTCTGCTGTCATAATAGGCGCTATCTCAGGAATATTGGTAATTATAGCCTACAATTTTGTAGATCGCAAATTAAAAATTGACGATCCAGTTGGTGCGTTTGCTGTTCACGGAGTCAATGGTGCTTGGGGTTGTCTTGCCTTGGGGCTTTTTGCGGATGGGTCTTATGGTGATGGTTGGAATGGCGTTCCAGGTACTGTAAAAGGACTTTTCTATGGAGATGGCAAACAGTTTATCGCTGAGTTGATTGGTGTACTTACCTGTGCCATATTTGTTTTCGTGGTCATGTATATTTTCTTCAAAATATCAAATAAAATTACACCGATAAGAGTAAAAGCCGCAGACGAAATTGCTGGTCTAGACATCCCTGAAATGGGCGTTCATGGTTACGTAGACTAATAAAAATCTAAATAAAAACGCACAGTAGTTTTTGGACGCAAGGTTGTATAAGCAATAATGGGTATGGCCTTGCTTCCAAAATATTTTTAAGGTTTAACGAATGGCATGATACAAGGTCTCATTAAAAAAGCAATCTCTCCTATTACCTACTTTATCTCTGACAGCAGGTTTACAGGAGTCCTGTTATTGACCTGTACTATTATTTCCATATTTTTTTCCAATTATGGAAACGGAGCGCTCTATCGCGGATTTTGGAATCATGATATTCATTATTCGCTGCCCACGCATCTACCGCACTCTCCATTAAAATGGATTAATGATTTTCTAATGGCAATCTTCTTTCTGTTTGCCGGAATGGAAATAAAGCGTGAGCTAATTGAAGGGGAACTTTCTACCTTTAAAAGAGCAGTGTTACCATTTGCAGCAGCCGTGGGAGGAATGATTGTGCCGGCATTGATTTATTCTTCTTTTAATATTGCAACCCCATTTGCGCATGGTTGGGCCATTCCTTCTGCAACTGATATCGCTTTTTCACTTGGCATCGCATCATTATTTGGGAAACGTGTTCCGGCCAGTCTCAAAATATTTTTGATGGCCCTGGCTATTATTGATGATCTTGGCGCCATTATTATCATTGCTCTTTTTTATGGAGAATCCATTAAGTGGCAATTTCTGGCTATCGCCGGCGTTCTCTACGGCTTGTTCTGGCTTTGCAATTATTTTAAAATGAAGCCCGGTATCATACACGTTATTTTATCCCTTTTGCTTTGGTATGCTGTGTTTAATTCGGGTATAGAGGCTAGTATAAGCGGCGTATTGATAGCCTTCGCTATCCCGGTTCATTCTATTCCAAGATTTGAAAAAGCACTTCACAATGTGGTTAATTTTTTTATTATGCCACTGTTTGCTCTTGCGAATACTTCCATTATGATTCCACCAGATATCGCTAATTCGTTAAAAGATTCTGTGGGTTTGGGGATCATGATCGGGTTGGTCATTGGGAAACCCGTAGGTATTTTTATTTTCAGCAAAGCCATGATTTCATTAAGGCTGGCTAAGTTGCCAACGAATACCAATCTGAAGCAATTATTAGGTGTTGGTTCATTAGCTGGTATTGGATTTACGATGTCTATCTTTACAACAACACTGGCTTTTCATGATGAAGCATTTAGAGATATTGCGAAGATTTCAATTATGGGCAGTCTTATATGTTCCATGTTTCTGAGTTGGATTTATTTTTTGGTGCTTGAGAAAAAAATCAAACGGCCCTTTTATAAAAAAAGTGAGCCTCCATTCCCAAAAGAATTTGCGTTAAACTAAAAGACGAAGAGAAAGAACTCTTTTAAATTTCTACTAAATTTTTTTTAATAAATATGTCAACCATAATCATTATCGCCTTTATTCTTGCAATTCTAATGGCCTGTATTTTCCTTGCCTGGCGCGATGATAAAATTGGAGACCTTGAAAAGAGGGTTGAGTTTTTGGAACAAAAATCGAATAAAAAATTAATAAGCCGGTTGTTATTCGTTGAATTAAAATCGGTAAACAGTGTGTTGGATACTTTAAATAATTGTTTCTATCAAATTGACGAAAACGGTGATTATGACATCGACACAGAATATAGATTGACAGATGTTACTGATGAATGGTGGGAATCTTTATCTGCCGCGGATCTCGAAATTGTAAATAAAATAAAATAACGTCCTTGTATTCGTTAAGAGGTCAGATTACTTCATCTAATTGCCTTTCCATTTTTGATAATGAATCCATTAGCTCATTGGTCAAAATTCCTGTGTTATTTTCGTTAGGCTGTGTCGCATACCAGATCAACACCATTGAAACATAATCCTGCATATCTTTTCCGGCAAACTGTGTTTTGAATTCTATGATTTTATCGTTGATGTTTTTTAAAGTTTTCCGTACCATTTCTTCATCTGTAGGCAAAATTTTTATCCGGTAATTTCTATCGCCTATTATAATGTTTAAAGGGATTAATTGTTCAGTTGCCATTATTATTTATTTAACATAGTTATGCATTTATCAATGGACCGTATGTAATGGTTGATGCTTTTTTCAAAATCTGATTTTTCTTTTCCTTCCAGCTTTCCTGCAGAAGTTTTTAAGATATTTACCTGCAATTGTAATTGTTCTACTTCTTTATTCAATCCTTCTTCACGGATTTGATGCATTCCATTTTCTTTTTTTAATTGCTCGTTTTCTTTTAATAACAATGCATGCTTTTTCAACAGCAATTGCAGTTTAGAATGAAGAGTTTTTAGATGAGCATCAATATTTTCAGGCATTGCGTCTTATTAGTGCATTGAGTTTGTTTTCGAGAGCAGTAATGATTTTATTCATCATATTCTCCGTTTCTTTATCTGTCAGGGTTTTTTCTTTATCCAAAAAGGTAAAATTAAAAGCCAATGATTTTTTATCCTTTCCTAATTTTTCATTTTCAAAAACATCAAACAATTGAAAATTTTCAAGATTAGACAGGTGCAAAGATTTTACCAATTCTTCTACTTGTTGATAAGTTACCTGTTTGTCTAAAACAACAGAAAGGTCTCTTTGTACCGGGGGGAATTTTGTAATCGGATCAAAAGCAATTTCTTTTTTGTTAATTAATGAGATCATTATATCCCAGTCAATGCAAACGAAAAACACAGGCTGTTTGATAGAAAACATTTCTAAAACTGATTTTTTTACACTGCCGGCTACCCCAATGTTTTCTTTCTTTACAGAAATAGTAATACAATCAACTAAACGCTCATTTTCAGAAATATTAAATTGATAGTTATTGATTCCCGATAATGAAAGGATGGATTCCGCAATCCCTTTTACAAAATAAAGGTCGATTATTTTAGAAGGTGAATTCCAGTTTAATTCATTTTGATTGCCACTGAAATACAAAGCAAGGTTTTCTTTTTCTTTATATTTTTTATCAATGATGGAGTACGTTTTCCCAAACTCAAAAAACAACAAGTTGTTATTTTTCCTGTTTAGGTTGTATGAAATGCTTTCAAGCCCTGTCGGGAGCATTGATGGCCGCAATACATTCAGGTCCTCACTCAGGCTATTAATAATTTTTACTGTGGAGGCAAGAGTAGCCTCGTTAAAATACTTGCTGTTGGTAATTGAATTAGTAAAGATTTCCCTGAAGCCATTGCCGGTAAGCCGGTTAATTATTTTTTCTTTTTTTAGCGCATTCTCTAAACCTTTGTCTATTGCGGGCGACATTTTGATAGAAGCTGGTATCTCAATATTATCAAGCCCATCAATGCGCATAATTTCTTCAATGATATCTGCCGGAATTTTTATATCCGGATTACTAAAAGGCACTTCTATGAGCAAGTCGTCTAAGCCTTCCCGTAATATTTTAAAATTTAATGAACGCAGAATATTTTTAATGGAATCCGGATGATAATTTTTACCGCTTATTTTTTTTAAATAGTGATTTGACAAAGTTATTTCTGTCTTTTCGCGCGGTGTCGGATACACATCAATAATATCTGAGGTGATTTTGCCACCTGCGATTTCCTTAATCAAAATTGCCGCTCTTTTCAGTGCATCAACGGTATTGTCAATATTGATGCCCTTTTCAAAACGGACCGCCGCATCAGTTCTTAAATTATGCAAAAGCATGGACTTTCTGATAGAAGCTGGATTAAAAACGGCGCTTTCTAAAAATATATTTTGAGTCTGGCGGGAAACGCCACTGCCGATGCCTCCAAAAACGCCTGCAATACACATCGGTTCATTATTCCCGTTGCAAATCATAATGTCATTGCTGCTTAGTTTGCGTTCTTTTTCATCGAGTGTTGTGAAAAGTGTTCCTTCCGGAAGCTTCTCCACTATAATTTTATTGTCGTTTATTTTATCAGCGTCAAAGGCGTGAAGAGGTTGCCCGGTTTCATGCAAAACAAAATTGGTAATATCTACAATATTATTTACTGCACGATGCCCAATGCTTTTTAATCTATTTTGTAACCAAACCGGCGATTCTTCCACTTTAATACCTGAGATGCTAATGCCGGAATAGCGCTCGCAATCAAGCGTATTTTTTACCTCAACTTTTATCGGTTGGGACTTTTTATCTGGTTTAAAATTATTTTTGAATGGTGAAACAGGTTGTATTTTAATATTAAAATGATGCGAAATGTAGGCGCATATATCTTTTGCAACGCCAAGATGACTCATGGCATCCATCCGGTTGGGCGTCAATCCAATTTCAAATATCCAGTCGCTGTAGACATTGTAGTATTCACTTGCAAGCGTACCCGTTTTTACGTCTTTTGGCAAAACGATAATCCCTTCGTGGCTTTGCCCTAAACCGATTTCGTCCTCGGCGCAAAGCATCCCGTTGCTCTCAACGCCACGAATCTTCGCATTTTTAATAAAAAATGGTTCTCCCGAAATAGGATATAAAGTAGTACCCACCGGCGCGACAATTACTTTCTGGCCCACTGAAACATTGGGCGCTCCGCAAACAATCTGGAGCGTTTCACTACCGCTGTCAACTGTGGTTATCTTTAACTTATCAGCATCAGGATGCTTTTCACAGGTCAAAACTTTCCCAACGATAAGCCCTTTCAATCCATTTTTAATTTGCTCAAATTTTTCTAAATTTTCTACCTCGAGCCCAACCGAAGTCAATATCTCCGATATTTTCTCCGGATTTTCAATTATTTTAATACTTACGTCATCTTTGGGAAGGTATTCTAAAAGCCAGTTGTAACTAATTTTCATGTAATTTTTTCTGAAATCTTCTTATAATTTTTTTTTAAACTCTTCAAAAATAAGAAAGAAGTTTCTAAGAACTCAGGTTGTATTTTTTCTCAGCCGTATTCAGCCAAGGTTTGGGAAAAATCTTGAATATTTTTTATTAAAAATGATCCCATTTAGATAAAATATTATAAACATTTTAAACGACAAATGACGTGAAAATGACGGAATATTTTCTTAACAGCCCAATGTGAATTGAAAGAAAAAAAAGAGGGAAATTTTTTCTAAATTGTGGGAAATGTGAAAATTAATGTGGATAAGGGTTTCATAAAAGGGTATTTTAATGTGCATTGAGTATGCATAAATATAAGCACTTAACAATTTCTTAAAATAGATTTAAGTACTTTACCTTAGCCGCCCGCTTATGAAAAATCATTAAAATTATTCATTAAAATATTTTAAAATACTCTCTTACAGGGAAAGCAAAAATGGACCTAACAAACTTAAATAAAGACAGAAAAAACAGGCGGAAAACAGGTTCACTCGAATTGGGCACTATGGCCTTTGGCAAAATGCCGCCCCAGGCTAAAGAATTGGAAGAAGCGGTACTTGGCGCAATCATGCTGGAAAAAAATGCTTTTGATGTAATCGTTGAAATTTTAACGCCGGAATGTTTTTATGTGGAAGCTCATCAAAGAATTTTCAGAACGATGCAGGGCCTTCAGCAAAAAAATTCGCCAATAGATTTACTAACGGTCGTAGAGGAATTGAAATTCAGGGAAGAACTGGATTTGATTGGTGGTCCTTTTTATGTGACAAAATTAACAAATGCGGTTTTTTCTTCAGCGAACATTGAAATTCACGCCAGGATCATTCTTCAAAAATTTATACAGAGAGAATTGATTAAAATCAGCAGTGAGATTATTGGGGATGCTTATGAAGATAGCACCGATGTTTTTGAGTTACTTGACATGGCCGAGTCAAAACTTTTTGATATTACCAATAAACACCTGAAAAGAGATTATGCGAGTATCGATTCTGTGCTGGTAAAAACCATTCAACGGATAGAAGATCTCAGAACAAGGCAGGATGAAATAACAGGAGTACCGACCGGTTTTGAAACAATAGATAAAGTTACTTACGGATGGCAGGCAAGTGATTTGATCGTTCTTGCGGCACGTCCCTCTGTAGGTAAAACTGCATTTGCGCTTAACCTTGCCCGTAATGCAGCGCTACATCCTACCAAACCAACAGCCGTTGGTTTCTTTTCTTTAGAAATGAGCGCCAGCCAACTGGTGCAAAGAATATTAAGTGCAGAAAGTGGAATTCTGTTAGAAAAAATTGCCCGCGGACGGCTGGAACAGCATGAAATGGAAGAGCTATATAAAAAGGGGATTAACAGATTATCGTCTGCTCCAATCCATATTGATGATACCGCCGCACTAAATATTTTTGAATTAAGAGCAAAATGCCGCAGACTAAAAAATAAACATAACGTAGGATTGATTATCATAGATTATCTACAATTGATGAGTGGCACCGGCGAAAACAGGAATGCTAACCGGGAACAGGAAATAAGCCGTATTTCAAGAGATCTAAAAGGTCTTGCAAAAGAATTGCAGGTACCGATTATTGCACTCAGCCAATTAAGCCGCGAAGTGGAAAAAAGAAAAGAGGGTAGCAAGATTCCGCAACTGAGCGATTTGAGGGAGTCCGGCGCGATTGAACAGGATGCGGACATGGTAATTTTTCTTTACCGGCCAGAGTACCATGATATCAGTACGAATGAAATGGGGGAATCGACAAAAGGCGAGACCGAGGTGCGTATTGCAAAACACAGAAATGGCCAATTGGAGACTATTAAATTGAAAGCATTGCTTCATATTCAGAAATTTGTTGAAAATGATGACGGAGATTTTGGTAGTGGATTGCCTCCGGGGAATTTTAAGCCTGTTAAAGATCTTGATGGCAGCGGCGGCGCCAAACTTTATTTCCAGGCGGGAAGTAAAATGAATAATGAGCAGTTTGATGAAGATGCTCCATTCTGATTTATTGAATTTAATTTATTTCATCTCATAATATTCCTTTAAACAACAATAAAATTCTCTGATGGATCTTCCGTTTTTCTTTGAAGATGCTATACCCGAAAGCGGCTCTTTTTTTTTAAGCGAAGGAAGTTCAAAGCACATTGTACAGGTATTAAGAATGACAGAAGGTGAGCAAATTTTGGCTACTAACGGTAAAGGTTACGCGTTTACGTGCGAGATTATTTCTTCTAATAAAAAAAAGGCCGGAGTAAAAATCATTGAGCAATCATTTCTTCCGCAGACAAAACCTGAGATTACAATTGCCATTTCACTCATTAAAAACAGGACACGTTTTGAATGGTTTATTGAGAAAGCTACAGAGATAGGAATTCAGTCTATTATCCCTTTAATATGCAAGCGTACTGAAAACATACATTTTAGACGGGAGCGGATGCAATCTATAATAACCAGCGCCATGCTTCAGAGCAGGCAGGTTTGGCTTCCCGCACTTTCTGAACCAGTAAAAATGAGTGACGTAATTAAATCGACGAAGTGTGATCAGAAATTTATAGCTCATTGTTTGGAACAAGAAAAAAAAGAATTCAGGTCGGAAGAAGGGCAATCATCAAATTCAAAAATCATTTTAATAGGTCCGGAAGGAGATTTTACAGAAGATGAAATTCAAACCGCGATCCAGCACAACTATACGCCTGTAACACTGGGAGAAACAAGACTTAGAACCGAAACTGCGGGTATCGTTGCAGCAGTTCTTTTGAAATAAGCGAAATAGAAATTTTACTTATTTATTCATTTACTGCGAACATCTTAATCGTTATCCTTAAACTTTATATAGACAAAACATGAATTCCACAAAGTAGGAATTCGCATTATTTGTTGTTTTACTATTTTAAAAAAAAGCCACAAATAATGTGGCTTTTTTTAAAATTAAAAAGAATAAAGAATTATTCCTGGACTACCAGGCGAAATCCATTTCCATGAATATTTACAATTTCAATATTAGGATCTCCTTTTAAATATTTTCTGAGCTTTGCAATGTACACATCCATGCTTCGGCCATTGAAATAAGTGTCGCTGCCCCATATTTTTTTAAGAGCAGATTCTCTCGGCAAAAGATCATTTTTATATTCGCTTAACATCTTTAATAATTCATTTTCTTTTGGAGATAAAGTCTGAACATCTTTATCAATTCCTAACTGACGAAGCCTTGGGTTAAAATGATACTTGCCCAGGTCATATTCAGCATTGGCTTCTTCACGATGCAATTCTTCATTGCGTTTTAAGATAGCTTTAATCTTGTGTAACAAAACATCGCTGTCGAATGGTTTGGTGATATAATCGTCAGCGCCAAGTTTGTATCCTTTTATTATATCGTCTTTCATTGTTTTTGCTGAAAGGAAAAATAAGGGCATATCAGGATCTACGTTTCTTATTTCCTCTGCTACAGTAAATCCATCCATATTGGGCATCATTACATCCAAAAGGCACAAGTCAAACTTCTCACGCTGAAAAGCTGCAAGGCCAAGCCTCCCATCTCTTTCCAGTACCACATCATAATCATTAAGCTCGAGGTAATTTTTTAAAACCATTCCAAGATTAGGATCGTCTTCACATAAAAGAATTTTAGGTTTATTATTTTCCATTTTTTTTCTATTTAATTCTGTATAAAGGTATTTAGTTTTTTTATAAAAATTGTTTTACATATTTAATGCCACAAATTATAAGCGATAAATGTATGTACTTAAAAGTTAAAACAATCTTATGATTTTTTAATTTGACTTTGTAACTTTCCAAAAATTAATATAGATGGACAATAAAAAAGAAACTTTTATCGACGCGGTAAAGAATGGATACACGTTTAAAGGCGAGACTATAAAAATCGGGGCCGGAATCCTGGACGGAGAAGTAATCCCGGAAGCTGAAATTTTTCTGCCGCTTTCCACAATGAACCGTCATGGCCTGGTAGCGGGCGCAACCGGTGGCGGAAAAACAAAATCGTTTCAAATGATAGCTGAAGGACTGAGCGATGCAAGTGTACCTTGTTTATTGATGGATATAAAAGGAGATTTGAGTGGTATTGCAGCGGCGGGAACCGTAAATGATAAAATTACATCGCGCTACCAAAAATTGAAGATGGATTATAAGCCGTGTACTTTTCCAGTGGACCTTCTTACACTGAGCGACCAGAAAGGTGTGAAATTGAGGGCAACCGTTTCTGAATTCGGTCCCATTTTGATCACGAAAATATTGGGACTAAATGATACGCAAGGTGGTGTAGTGGCAATGATCTTTAAATATTGTGACGACAACAAGCTTCCTCTGATTGATTTGAAAGATTTTATAAAAGTATTACAATATGTAGGTAATGAAGGGAAGGCAGAGTTGCAGGCTTCTTATGGAAATATTTCTACAACGTCCACGGGAACCATTTTAAGAAAGGTGATAGAATTGCAACAACAGGGCGCCGATCTTTTTTTCGGCGAAAAAAGTTTTGAAGTGGAAGATCTGATGCGGATTAATGATGACGGCCGGGGAATGATTAGCGTGTTAAGAGTAAATGACGTACAGGACAAACCAAAATTGTTTTCGACATTTATGTTACAGATGTTAGCAGAGCTTTATTCGGTTTGCCCCGAAGTGGGAGATGTAGATAAACCTAAGCTTATTATTTTTATTGACGAGGCTCATTTGATTTTTGAAGAAGCCAGCAAAGCGCTGCTGGATCAGATAAATACCGTGATTAAACTGATACGATCCAAAGGAGTTGGTATTTATTTTTGTACTCAAAATCCGATGGATGTACCTGCAAGTGTCTTAGGACAGTTAGGTTTAAAAATTCAACATTCGTTAAGGGCATTTACTGCTGCTGACAGGCAAGTGATAAAACAAACGGCACAAAACTACCCCGAAACAACATTTTATAAAACAGAAGACTTAATAACCCAATTGGGAATCGGCGAAGCGCTGGTGACTCTCTTAAATGAAAAAGGGATTCCAACTCCTCTTGCACAGGTAATGATGTGTACGCCAAGAAGCAGAATGGATGTACTCACAGAAAGTGAAATTGACAATATAGTGGATCATTCAAAGCTGGCTGCAAAATACAACCAGGTAATTGATAGCCAAAGCGCCTACGAAATGTTGACGGCAAAATTACAGGAAGCCGCTACTAACGCACCGGCAGTTGCTACGAAATCAGTTAAACCGGAAGAAAGTACCTTAGAAAAAGTTTTGAATAATTCAGTAGTAAAAAGTATGGCTCGTACTGCCGGTAATTCTATTGTTAGAAGCCTTTTAGGCTCTTTAGGTTTGGGTGGCAAATCAGGAAAATCTACTAAAAGCTGGTTTTAATCATTGGTAAGGCATTCAATTTTTCAGCTTCAAACTTTTGGGGTTCTTTAACGAATCTTCAAATCATCAAATAGATAATTGCACTTTAAATGGTATTACTTCTAACATGATCAATTCAAACGGATTCCTGTAAGGTGTGGATTATTTTTGGTGTAATTTCCAAAAATTAGTAACATTCAGGCCATTGTAAAAACATTGGCTGATTCAATTATTTACAAGAATTATAGTTATAAATGGCCGTTACCATCACAATAATCGTTTTTATTTTAGGTTACTCCGCAATTGCTTTTGAACATCCGCTCAGGCTTAATAAGGCCGCATCCGCTTTAATCACGGGAGTTTTATGCTGGACTATTTATGTGGTACATGCCGATACACCCCACCAGGTTAGCGAAGAATTAGTTGATCACCTTGGCGACATATCCTCTATCCTGTTTTTCCTGATGGGTGCAATGACCATTGTTGAATTGATAGATTCACATGGGGGCTTTAAGATTCTGACGTCCAAAATAACTACGACGAGTAAGCCGAAGCTTTTATTGATAATTGCCTTTCTCACTTTCTTTCTATCGGCGCTCCTGGATAATTTAACAACCGCAATAGTAATGACTTCATTATGTTCGAAATTGTTGAGAGGAAAAGAAGAGAGGTTGTGGTTTGCGGGCATGGTTATCATTGCCGCCAATGCCGGAGGCGTATGGTCTCCACTGGGTGACGTAACCACCACAATGCTTTGGATTGGCGGGCAGATTTCTGCGCTTAATATTATGAAAACATTAATTCTGCCAAGCCTGGCTGTGTGTATCATTCCTGCAATGATAATGGTCATCCGTTTCAGAGGGCAAACATTTAGTAGGGTACAACAAGATGAGACAAGCACAGCCAAAGAAAAAAGAGATGGGAAAATTCTTCTTTACGTGGGAATTGGACTTTTAATTTTCGTCCCGGTTTTTAAAACAATTACCCACCTTCCACCTTTTATGGGAATGTTGTTATCGTTAGGCCTGATATGGGTGGTGATTGCATTTCTTCACAAAAAGAAGCCGCCGGAAGTTGTACGGCAATATAGCGTTGCACATGCTTTGCAAAGAATAGATACACAGAGCATTCTCTTTTTTCTTGGAATCCTGTTGGCAGTTACAGCGCTGCAATCTTTCGGAATACTTACTTCATTAGCTGCATTCCTCAGCAACACACTCAAAAACAATTACCTGATAGGGACTGCATTAGGATTGCTTTCTGCACTCGTGGATAATGTGCCGTTAGTTGCCGCGTCCCAGGGTATGTATAGTTTGTCTTCTTTTCCAATGGATCATCCTTTTTGGGAGTTTCTGGCCTTAACCACAGGAACCGGTGGGAGTGCAATTATCATAGGGTCTGCGGCAGGCGTGGCCGTGATGGGCATTGAGCAGGTTGACTTTATGTGGTATCTAAAGAAAATAAGCTGGCTGGCATTGGTCGGTTTTGCAGCCGGAATCTTAGTGTTTCTAATGCAATTAGCGTTTTAATCAAATTGCTAAATTGCAAATTTTAAGTTTATCCCGGAAGTTCTCAGTTCCCGGAATAATAATCTTGAATATTTGTTTGTTTACTCTGATTCCCGGTAGCTGATTTTGTTTTATTCTCTCGTTCGCGTAATTTTGCACGTCAATCAGGCGGATTTGTTTATTGTTCGGCCTGGCGAATTGATAAAAGTTGCATCAACTTTAACTGAACTAATAAACGAAACCATTCTGCATTATTCTACAGGATCAAGATTTTCGTTTAAAATCTTTTATTGTTTTCAACTTTATTAAAATAGTTTTTACAAAGAAATATTATATTCTTAAATGAGCATTTATGCTTGAGGGGAAATTAACAAACGCGTTCAATGAATTCTTCGAAGGTGAAAAAGGAGGCATACTACTTATCATTTGTACGATTGTTTCACTTTTGATTGCCAATTCGTCGTTTTCAGAAAGCTATTTGCATTTTTGGCATTTTTATTTTGGCGGTTTAAGTGTTGAGCATTGGGTCAACGACGGCCTGATGGCTGTTTTCTTTTTTTTGATAGGATTAGAATTAAAAAGAGAAATTTTAATTGGGGAGCTTTCCGATAGAAAAAATGCCATGCTTCCTTTATTTGCCGCTATTGGCGGGATGCTTCTGCCCGCGGCTATTTACGTTTTTTTGAATTATGGAACAGGTACTCAGTCCGGATTTGGTATTCCTATGGCCACTGATATTGCCTTTGCAATTGGTATTCTTTCTTTGCTAGGGAATCGCGTTTCTCCTTCATTAAAGATTTTATTGACCGCTATTGCCGTAATTGACGACCTGGGCGCCATTCTCGTAATTGCTATTTTTTATACAACGTCCTTATCATTGATTAATTTATTATTCGTCCTGATAACTTTTGTGATACTTTTTTTTCTGAATCGTTTTAAAATTAAATCTCTCATTATTTATCTCATTGGTGGTATAGCGATGTGGTATTTTATGCTTCATTCAGGAGTTCATTCTACCCTGGCGGGAATTTTACTTGCGTTTGTAATTCCATTTGGCAAAGGAGAAAAAGAATCTCTTTCCTATCGTATAGAACATTGGCTACACAAGCCAGTATCGTTGATTATTCTTCCTCTTTTTGCTTTGGCCAATACGGCTATCGTGTTTACCGGTGGGTGGGACATGGGCTTAACCACACACGGCAGCATCGGAATTTTTGCCGGCTTGATAATTGGAAAGCCTCTTGGCGTTTTCTTATTTAGTTTTATCGCCGTTTCATTGGGAATAAGCACTTTGCCCTCCGGTTTAAAATGGAAACACGTGTTAGGAGTTGGCTTCTTAGCGGGCATCGGATTTACGATGTCTATTTTTATTACACTGTTGGCATACCAGGATGCAGCATTAATAACTGAAACAAAAATAGCAGTATTGCTTGCTTCACTGACTTCCGGAATTTTAGGTTATGTATGGCTTCGATATACTTTAAAAAACAATAACAATTTAGCTATTGAAAAATAGGAAATACTTTATTAAAACAGTTTTAAAAGAAATGACAAAAACAATTCAACAATGCCTGGACGAGCGAATCTTAATTATAGATGGTGCAATGGGAACCATGATTCAGCAATACAAGTTAGAAGAAAAAGATTATCGCGGAGAAAAATTTAAAGACTGGCACAAAGATGTGAAAGGGAATAATGATTTGCTAAGCCTCACGCAGCCGCAGATAATACAATCTATTCATAAAGCTTATTTGGATGCAGGCGCTGATATTATTGAAACCAATACATTCAGCAGCACGTCTATTGCCCAGGCTGATTATGATATGCAATCTTTGGCTTACGAATTAAATGTTGCGGCTGCACAATGTGCCCGAAAGGCGATTGAAGAATTTAACGGCAACAGTAAAACAACAAATAACTGCAAATTCATCGCAGGTGCCATTGGGCCTTTAAATAAAACTTTGAGTCTTTCTCCGGATGTAAACAATCCAGGCTTTCGCACGGTAACCTTTGATGAAGTAGCGAATGCCTATTATGAACAAATAAAAGGACTTGTGGATGGCGGTGTTGATCTTCTTTTGATAGAAACCATTTTTGATACACTCAATGCTAAAGCTGCAATCTATGCGATAAAAAAATATTTTAGAGATGCTAAAAAAGAAGAGCTTCCGATAATGATTAGCGGAACAATTACCGATGCCAGTGGAAGAACATTGAGCGGACAAACGCTGGAAGCATTTTACATTTCTGTTTCGCACGCCAATCCATTAAGTGTAGGATTGAATTGTGCTCTTGGCGCAAAAGAAATGCGTCCGCATATTGAGGAATTAAGTGAGATAGCTAATTGCTATACATCGGCATATCCAAACGCTGGATTGCCCAATGCCTTTGGAGAATATGATGAACAGCCGGAAGAAACAGCACATATTTTGGAAGATTGGGCGCGTGAAGGTTTTGTAAATATCGTAGGCGGATGTTGTGGCACTACGCCGGAACATATTAAGCATATTGCGGAGCAGGTTAAAAAATTTGAAGCGAGAAAATTACCGGTGATGGAAGAAGTTTCGTAGAGACGGATTGCAATCCATCTCCCAGCTTGAAGTCGCAAACTGTGACTTCAAGTTAGGGTGGAACCAGAAAGCATCCTTATGCATTCACTGAACAGGGCGCGGCAAAGCTTTCGAGCGTATTAAATTCGGAGACTGCTATGCAAGTAAATATCCAGATTATCCGGTTATTCACTAAAATGAAGCAACTGATTTTGGACAATAAAGATCTCTGGATGAAAATAGAAAAGATAGAGCAGCATTTGGTGCAGAATGATGAGGAAATAAAAACAGTATTTGCATATTTAAAAAAATTATTGGTACAGGAAAATAAACCGGGGAACCCGATTGGTTTCGGGGCTTCGGGAAAAAGAAAATAAAATGTCAGCAACAAAAACTATCAAACCTTATTTACGGCTTTCGGGTTTAGAACCGCTTGTAGTGCGCCCCGAAACACTGTTCATAAATATTGGCGAACGCACGAATGTAACGGGTTCTAAAAAATTTGCAAGGTTAATTCGTAGTGGCAATTTTGAAGAAGCAATATCCGTCGCGCGTCAGCAGGTGGAAGGCGGCGCCCAGGTATTGGATGTGAATATGGACGATGCATTGCTCGAAAGTGAAAAAGCCATGGTGACGTTTCTGAATTTATTACAGGCTGAACCGGACATTGCCAGGATTCCTGTGATGATAGACTCTTCCAAATTTACCATTATTGAAGCAGGATTAAAATGCGTGCAGGGTAAGTGCATTGTGAATTCTATCTCCATGAAAGAGGGAGAAGAAAAATTCCTGGAACAGGCTTTTATTTGCAAAAGTTTTGGCGCGGCAGTCGTGGTAATGGCTTTTGACGAAAAAGGACAGGCAGATACAATAGAGCGCAAAGTAGAAATTTGTAAACGTGCCTATAAAATATTGACCGAACAGGCAGGCTACAAGCCCCAGGATATTATTTTCGATCCGAACATTTTTGCGATAGCGACTGGTATAGAAGAACACAATAATTATGGAGTTGATTTTATTGAAGCAACCCGTGAGATAAAAAGATTGATGCCTCTTACAAAAATCAGTGGTGGCGTAAGTAATGTTTCCTTTTCTTTTCGTGGAAATGAAACCGTACGAGAAGCCATGCACGCAGTTTTCTTGTATCATGCGATCAAAGCCGGAATGGATATGGGTATCGTGAATGCAGGCGCATTACAAATTTATGAAAACATAGACCCTCAACTGAAAGAGCTTTGTGAAGATGTGATTCTTAATAGAAACGAAGATGCTACGGATAAGCTTTTGGCCTTTGCAGAAACAGTAAAATCAAAAGGAAAAGAAATTGTAAAGGATGAAGCCTGGAGAAAAGAAGATGTATTGAAACGTTTAACACATTCTTTGGTAAATGGGATTACTGATTATATTGAACAGGATACGGAGGAAGCACGCTTGATATTCCCTAAACCATTGGATGTAATTGAGGGTCCATTGATGGATGGAATGAATGTGGTAGGCGATCTTTTTGGAAGTGGAAAAATGTTTTTGCCACAGGTAGTCAAAAGTGCGCGGGTAATGAAGAAAAGTGTGAACTATCTATTCCCTTTCATTGAAGCTGAAAAAGAAAAAACCAAACAGGCAAATATTGATGCTGGAATTTTAAATGTGGAAGGTGAGGGGCCGGCAAAAATTTTAATGGCCACTGTAAAGGGCGACGTTCATGATATCGGGAAAAATATTGTGGGTGTCGTGCTTGGTTGTAATGGGTATGAAGTGATTGATTTAGGTGTCATGGTTCCTGCAGATAAGATTTTGCAGGTAGCAAAGGAAAAAAATGTTGCCATGATAGGTTTGAGCGGATTGATTACGCCATCGCTTGATGAAATGGTGCATGTCGCAAGAGAAATGAAAAGAAATGATTTTCAGATTCCCTTACTTATTGGTGGGGCTACCACGTCTCGTTTGCACACTGCAGTACGCATTGCGCCTGAGTTTGATAATGGTGTGGTGCATGTTTTAGACGCATCCCGCAGCGTAACCGTTGCAGGAAACTTATTGAATAAAGAAAATAAAGCGGAATATTTAACCGGGATAAAAAACGAATACGAAAAATTGAAGAATGATTTTGGTAATAAAAAATCTGCCAAAGTTTTATTGCCTTTTGAAGAAGTACAAAAAAATAAATTTCCAATTGACTGGAAAAATTTCAATCCTGTAAAACCAGCATTTACGGGAATAAAAGTTTTTGAAGATTACGACCTCAATGAAATTTATGAATATCTCGATTGGCAACCATTTTTTATTGCATGGGAGCTGCACGGAAAATTCCCGCAAATATTATCGGACGAAAAAATAGGGGAAGCAGCCACTAAGCTTTATGAAGAAGCGCGGGTATTTTTGAAAAGATTAATCGGGGAAAAATGGCTTACTGCAAGGGGGGTTGTTGGTTTTTGGGAAGCCAATGCGATTGCGGATGATACAGTGGAAGTGAAAAATACAGATGGAAAAAGTTACAATCTTGAATTCTTGAGGCAGCAAATAAAAAAGGCTCCCGGGCAACCTAATATGTCACTGGCAGATTTTATAAAACCTGGCAGTAAGGATAAGGACTACATCGGTGCTTTTGCTGTTTCCATGCATGGCCTTGAACCCCACATTGACAGATTTAACAAAGAGTTTGATGATTATAATAAGATCATGCTTCAGGCGCTGGCAGATAGGCTTGCAGAGGCTTTTGCGGAATTATTACATGAAAGAACCCGCAAAGAATTTTGGGGTTATGCCAAAGAAGAAACGTTATCTTCCAAGGAATTGATCGAAGAAAAATATGCAGGCATCCGTCCGGCACCCGGGTATCCTGCGTGTCCGGATCATACGGAAAAATATAAACTTTTTGAACTGCTGGATGCAACTAAAAATGCCGGTATCACCTTGACTGAATCATTAGCGATGTATCCGGCACCCTCTGTTTGTGGTTGGTATTTTGCAAATCCTGAAAGTAAATATTTTGGAATAGGAAAAATTGCGAAAGACCAGGTTGACGATTATGCAAGGAGAAAAAATATGCCTATAGAAGAAGCAGAGAGGTGGTTGAGGCCTCAATTGGATTATTAAAAAACGAGAGGAAGCTAGTAAATGAAAGCTAGTAAATCAACCTCCCTACCGGCAAAAGCAGGCAAATAGGTACGAATCTTATTTTAAAAATTCATGGTGAGACCATACACCTATAAATCACTGAACGAATTGTCCAATGAATGAACACATCAGCATCATAACTTACAACGTAAACGGAATAAGAGCCGCTATAAAAAGAGGCTTTATTGAGTGGTTGAAAACATCTCCCGCAGATGTAATTTGCATCCAGGAAGTAAAAGCCCATGAAGCAGACATAGACCTTGTTGCTATTGAATCCGCCGGATACCGTCCTTATTTTTTCCTGTCACAAAAAAAAGGATATAGCGGCGTTGGTATCTTAACTAAATTAGAACCCGGCAATGTAGAATATGGACATGGCGTTGAGCAAAGTGATTTTGAAGGTCGGGTACTGCGAGCTGATTTTGGAGATATCACGATAATCAATGCCTACTTTCCATCAGGCACTACCGGGGAAGTACGACAAGCTTATAAATATATTTGGCTCGATGAATTTTTGGATTATCTCAACGAATTAAAAAAAAGAAGAAGAAAATTAATTGTTTGTGGCGATTATAATATCGCTCATAAAGAAATAGATATCCATAATCCTGTTTCTAATAAAAAGACTTCAGGATTTTTGCCGGAAGAAAGAGCCTGGATGGATAAGTTCTTATCAAATGGTTTTACGGATGGCTTTCGCTATCTGAACAAAGAGCCTCATCAATATAGCTGGTGGAGCGTAATGCGCCCCAGCGTTCGATTAGAGAACAAAGGCTGGCGTATCGATTACATAAATGTAACCAACAATCTTTCTGATCAGATACATGAAGTAAAGATTTTGCCGGAGATAAAACATAGTGATCATTGTCCTGTTTTTTTGGATCTAAAATTATAATTCATGATTGTTTACAACATTACGATTAAAGTAGATCACGAAATAGAGGACGAATGGATCAGGTGGCAAAAAGAAATCCATATCCCGGAAGTTATATCCACCGGGCTTTTTACAGAATATCGCTTTTATAAACTTTTAGACCATGACGATGAAGAAGGCAAAATTTTTGTAACTCAGTTTCTGGCAAACAACCGCCAGGATTATGATACTTATATAAAACTGTTTTCACCAATTCTCAGAAAAAAAGCTTTGGAGAAATGGGGAGATAAAGCTGTTTCCTTTCGAACCGTTCTTCAAAATGTGGAATAAGTCTTTATTTTTTGTTTAAAAGAATCTTTTCATAAGCGACATGGCCAAATCCTTTAAGACACGTAATTCCTGGTGAGAAATTGTCTGTAATACAATACAGGACTGAATCATAAGGTTCATTTAAAGAATTACTTGTTCATCATTTTTCGGCTGGTAAACCTAAAAACCGTACCAATTGCGGATTTCATCGAAATTTGG
>Ga0134126_10001979_pt1 | contig 26006 bp, 12 predicted proteins | sample KB31752_FD_96881 | JGI IMG/M metagenome (GOLD analysis project Ga0134126, IMG submission 96881) | Terrestrial soil microbial communities with excess Nitrogen fertilizer from Kellogg Biological Station, Michigan, USA - KB3-175-2 | ecosystem: Environmental > Terrestrial > Soil > Unclassified ... | reverse complement strand
GAACCCGCTGGTCGCCGACCCGCGCCCGCCCGTGCCGGAGAACCCGGTATACGTGATGTACACCTCCGGCTCCACGGGCAGGCCCAAGGGCGTCGTGATCACGCACGGCTCCGTGGCCAGCTATCTCCGCTGGCGATACCCGCTCGCCGCCGCCGATCGCGTGCTGGTCAAGACGCCGTCCAGCTTCGATGCCTCGGTGCTTGAGGTGTTCTGGACGCTGGTCTGCGGAGCGACCATGGTGGTCGCCCGCCCCGGCGGCCACCGCGACACCGCGTACCTGGCTGAACTGATCCGCCGCGAGCGAGTGACGACCGTCGAGATCGTCCCGGTGCTGCTGGCGGCGCTGCTCCAGGAACCCGGACTCGCTGACTGCGCCAGCCTGCGCCGGGTGGTGTCGGGCGGTGAGGAACTCAGCGCCACAGTGCGGGACAGGCTCGCCTCCGTGCTGCCCGGCGTCGCGCTCTTCAACAGCTACGGCCCCACCGAGGCCACGGTCGACCTCACCTGGTACCGGTGCGTGCCCGGTGAACCCAAGGTGCCGATCGGCGCCCTCATCGCCAACGCGCGGGCGTACGTACTGGACGAGGCGCTCCAGCTCGTGCCGATCGGGCATGCCGGTGAGCTGTACCTGGCTGGTGCGCCGCTGGCTCGCGGCTACCTCGGGCACCCCGGCCTGACGGCTGCCCGGTTCGTGGCGAACCCGTTCGGCCAGTCGGGCTCCCGCCTGTACCGGACCGGTGACCTGGCTCGCTGGCGCGCCGACGGCGTCCTTGACTACCTGGGGCGCAGCGATCAGCAGGTGAAGATCCGCGGCGTGCGCGTCGAGCTAGGCGAGATCGAAGCCGTGCTGGCCGAGCACCCCGCCGTCTCGCAGGCGGTGGCCCTGCTCGCAACCGCCCAGTCACTGGTCGCCTACGTCACGATGGCCGACAGGCAGCAGGTGCCGGCCGAGGATGTCCGCGGCGCGCTCGCTGAGGAACTGCGTACCGTTCTCGCCGCGAAGCTGCCCACAACGTTCCTGCCATCCGCGATCATCGTCCTCGACAAGATCCCCGTGACACCGAGCGGGAAGCGGGATCTGGCGGCGCTGCGCGCTCTGGACATCCCGCGCCCGCACGGCGAAGGAACCCGGGTGCCTCGGTCACCGCGGGAGGAACTGCTGTGCGGGCTGTTCGCCGAACTGCTCGGCGTACCCGCGGTGCGGGCGGACGACAGCTTCTTCGCGCTCGGCGGACATTCGCTGCTCGCCGTACGGCTGGTCAACCGCGCCAGGGAGGCACTGGCCGCCGAGCTGGACGTGCGGGACGTGTTCCTCACGCCGACCCCGGCCGGGCTGGCCGGCAAGCTGGACCGGCCCGCCGGGCGGGTCCGGCCGCCACTGGCCGCCGCGCTGTCCAGGCCGGCCAGGATCCCGCTGTCGCACGCGCAGCGGCGGATGTGGTTCCTGCATCAGCTCGAACCCAGCTCGGCGTACACGATGGCGACCGCGCTGCGACTGCGCGGCGAGTGGCACCCAGCGGAGCTGCGGGCCGCGCTGGACGACGTGGCGGGGCGGCACGAAGCGCTGCGGACTGTGTACCTCGAGGTCGACGGCGAGCCGGTGCAGCGGATACTGGCCGACGCCCGCCCGGCGTGGACGCAGATGTCCTGCGCTGAGGCGGAACTCAGCGAGGCGATCGGCCGGATCAGCGGGTACGTGTTCGACCTGGCGGCCGAGATACCGCTCCGCGCCGACGTGATCGAACTATCCGGGACCGACCATGTGCTCGTCCTGGTCCTGCACCACATCGCTGGAGACGGCTGGTCGATGAAGCCGCTGCTGACCGACCTGGCCACCGCGTACGCCGCGCGGCGCGCGGGGCGCGAGCCGGCCTGGGCACCGCTGCCGGCGCAGTACGCGGACTACGCCCTGTGGCAGTACGCGGTGCTCGGCGAGCCGGACGATCCGGAAAGCCTGCTCCGCGAGCAGCTGGACTACTGGCGCACGCAGCTGGCCGGGCTTCCGGAAGAGGTAGCGCTGCCCTTGGACCTGCCGCGGCCGGCGCAACCCACGCATCGCGGCGACACGCTATACGCCGAGATACCAGCTGGCCTGCACCGCGCGGTGCTGGAGCTGGCGCGAGCGCACCAGGTGACCGTCTACATGGTGCTGCAGGCGGCGGTCGCCACACTGCTGCACCGGATGGGCGCGGGCACCGACATCCCGCTCGGCTCTGTCGTGGCCGGGCGCACCGACGCGGCAGCCGACGATCTGGTCGGCTTCTTCGTCAACACGCTGGTGCTGCGCAACGATCTGTCCGGTGACCCCATGTTCGCCGAGCTGCTCGGCCGGGTCAGGGAGACCGACCTGTCCGCGCTGTCGTGCCAGGAGATGCCGTTCGATCAGCTGGTGGAGGCGCTGCGGCCGACGCGCTCGCTGGCCAGGCATCCGCTGTTCCAGGTGATGCTGGTGCTGCAGAACCTGGGGTCAGGATCGCTGCGGTTGCCGGAGCTGGCGACCAGCTTCGAGCCGGTCGGCACCACGTCCGCCAAGTTCGACCTCACGATGATCGTCTCCGAGACGACTGCGGACGACGGGTCGCCGGGCGGGCTGCGGACCGCCTTCGAGTACGCCACCGACCTGTTCGACCACGCCACGATCGAAGCGCTGGCGCGGCGGCTGACCCGCGTGCTGGAGACGGTGACCGCTGCCGCGCAGACCCGGGTCGGCGCGATCGACGTGCTCCTCGACAGCGAACGCGGCAACGTGCTCGACGCCTGGCAGGGCGCGAATCTCGCCCTGGACACCAGCCAGTGCGTGCCAGAACTGATCGCCGGGCACGCCGCCCGCGATCCCCAGGCGCTGGCGGTAGCCTGCGGCGGCGACACGCTGAGCTACGCCGAGCTGAATGCGCGAGCGGACCAAGTGGCCAGGCACCTCGCCGCACGCGGCTTGCCGCCGGGCACCCTCATCGGGGTCTGCCTGGAGCGGGGCACCGAACTGATCGCGGCGATGCTCGGCATCCTCAAATCCGGCGCGGCCTACGTCCCGCTCGACCCGAACTATCCGGCCGCACGGCGGGAGTTCCTGATCGACGACACCGCGATGCCGGTCATCGTCACCTGGTCCGGCATGCTCCACCTGCTTCCACCGGGCAAGGCCGAGTTCGTGCTGACCGACGAGCTCGCCGGGCTGCCCAGCCATCGGGTCAACCATGCGCGGCCGGACAATCCGGCATACGTGATCCACACCTCCGGCTCCACCGGCACCCCCAAGGGCGTGATGATCGACCATCGCAGCCTGACCGACATGTGTCTTGAGCACGTGCGGCGGTACGGCATCGCGCCCGGGGACCGGACCAGCCAGATCGCCGCGCAGGGATTCGACGCGACGGTCTTTGAGATCTGGCCGTACCTGTGCGCCGGCGCATCGGTGCACATGCCGTCCCAGCGGGTGCTCGACGACCAGCGAGCGCTCGTTCAATGGATCGCGGACACGCGGCTGACCTGCTGCTTCCTGCCCACACCACGCCTGGAGCTGCTGCTCGACGAACTCGCCACGGCATCCACGAGCCTGCGCTGGCTGTTCACCGCGGGCGACGTACTGCGCCGCAGGCCGCCGCCGGGGCTGGGGTTCACGCTGCTGAACCTGTACGGCCCGACCGAGTTCACCGTGATCGCAAGCGGCGGTCCGGTGCGTGCTGAACCCGCGGGCACTCTGCCGACCATCGGCACGCCGGTCGGCAATGCCCGCGTGTACGTGCTCGACGACTATCTTGAGCCGGTGCCACCGGGCGTGCCTGGCGAGCTGTACTTGTCCGGACCGGGGGTGGCCAGAGGTTACCTGAACCGGCCGGGGCTCACCTCGGCGCGTTTCGTGCCCGACCCGTTCAGCAGCGAGCCCGGCCGCCGGATGTACGCCACCGGCGACGTGGTGCGCTGGCTGCCGACCGGCGAGCTGGCCTTCCTCGGCCGTGCCGACAGCCAGGTGAAGGTCAGCGGCGTGCGGATCGAGCCCGGCGAGATCGAGGCCGCGCTCGGCCGCCTGCCCGGCGTCCGTCAGGTCGCGGTCGAAGCGGTCACGGCTCCTGGGCAGGCAGGCAAGCGCCTGGTCGCCTACGTCGCCGCAGACGCCGCAGACGCCGATCGGCTGCGCTTGCTAGCGACCGAGGTACTCCCCGATTACCTCGTCCCGACCGCATTCGTCCTGCTGGACGAGCTCCCGCTGACAGTCAACGGGAAGACCGACCGTAAGGCCCTCCCCGCACCCCAGTGGTCGGCCCAGGCGGCTGGCCGCGAGCCGCGCACCGCGCTGGAACGGCGGCTGGCTGAGGTCTTCGCTGACATACTCGGCCAGGCCGACGGCCTGTCCATCGACGACAGTTTCTTTGACCTTGGCGGCCAGTCGCTGCTGGCCGCCCGGCTGATCAGCCGGATCCGGAAGGAACTGAACGCCGACCTGTCCATCCGCACCCTGTTCACCGCGCCGACCCCGGCCGCGCTGGCCTCTCATATCGCTGGGTACACGGCCCAGTCGGCCAGCGACGGGCTGGAGGTCCTGATCCCGCTGCGCACCGGCGGCACCCGCGAACCTCTGTTCTGCGTCCACCCAGCGGCAGGCCTGAGCTGGCCCTACGCCGGGCTGCTGCGCTACCTGGCGCCAGACCGCCCGGTCTACGGACTGCAGTCCCGAGGGTTCACTAACCCTGGCGCCACGAACATTGACATCGAGGAGATCGTCACCGATTACCTCACCCAGATCCGCTCGGTTCAGCCAGCGGGCCCGTACCACCTGCTCGGCTGGTCGTTCGGCGGGAACGTTGCGCACGCTATCGCTGCCCGGCTTCAGGCCGACGGCGAGCAGGTCGCCCTGCTGGCGGTGCTGGACGCGTACCCGGTCACACCCGATCCGGCCACCATGCCCCTGGCCGCGGACGATCCGGCATCGCTGGCCGAGCTGCTTGTCTCCATCGGCGGTCGGCCCGACGGACCGGTTACCGTCAACGACCTGACGCGGCTCGCCGCCCGTTCGGACAGCCCGCTGCACGGCTTCCCAGCAGCCGCGATCGCTGCGCTACCGGCCGTCTTCGCCGGTAACGGCAATGCGCTGCTGCGTCACCGTACCGCCCTGTTCGACGGCAACCTGCTGATCTTCACCGCCGCCAGTGACCCCAGGCCGGCCGATCCGGCCGCCTGGCACGGCCACGTCACCGGTTCGGTCGAGGCTCACCCGGTCACCTGCCGTCACGGCGACATGCTCCAAGCCGCTCCTCTCGCCGCGATCGGCCCGATCCTGGCCGATCGTCTGACCGACCCCAGCCCAAGGAGGACACCATGCTCACAACCTGCTCTGGCGAGACCCTGATCCGCCGCTATTACGAACTCGTGGACGCCAACGACGTGACGGAGATGGTCGCGCTCTTCCAGCCGGAAGCCGTCTACTGCCGACCCGGCTACCCCGAGCTGGCTGGCCACGCCGACATCACGGACTTCTACGCCCATCAGCGGAAGTTCCGCTCCGGCAGCCACTCCCTGACCGCGGTGCTCGACACCGGCGCGCGCGTCGCGGTGCACGGCCGGTTCCGCGGCGTACTGCATGACGGAAGCACGATGGAGTTGCGTTTCGCCGACTTCTTCGAGATCGGTGACGACCGCCGCTTCTCCCGCCGGGACACCTACTACTTCGCCCCTCTCGGTTAGGAGCCTGTAATGACCCTGGTAGCAGAACATCCAGTCGTTGATGTCACGCCCAGCAAGGCCGTCGCCAACCCGGGCCACGGCAACACGTTCACCGACCACATGATCACCGCGCAGTGGGCCGACGGCGGCTGGTGCTCGCTCACGCTCGGCCCGCTCCGCAACCTGTCCATTCACCCGGGCATGATCGGCCTGCACTACGCCCAGGCAATCTTCGAGGGGATGAAGGCATTCGTGCAGGCGGACGGCTCGATCGCGGTGTTCCGCCCGGACCGCAACGCCGCCCGCTTCGCCCGGTCCGCTGCCCGGCTGGCCATGCCCGAACTGCCCGAGGAACTGTTCCTCGCCTCGATCGACATGCTGGTCAGCGCCGACGCGCAATGGCTGACCGACAACCCGCAGCACGCGCTGTACCTGCGGCCGCTGATGTTCGGCAGCGAGGCGAACCTGATGCTGCGCGAATCCAGCGAGTTCACATTCCTGCTGATGGCCTTCCTGGCCGGCGGGTTCTTCGGCGAGGCGGTGGCGCCGGTCACGGTGATGGTCAGCCACGAGTACACCAGGGCGGTGCCCGGCGGCACCGGCGACGTCAAATGTGCCGCGAACTACGGCCCGTCCCTGCTCGCCCAGCGCAAGGCGCGGGCGGCGGGCTGCCAGCAGGTGGTCTGGCTGGACGCGATCAAGCACCACTGGATCGAGGAAATGGGCGGGATGAACCTGTTCTTCGTCGCCGGTGACACCATTGTCACGCCCCGGCTGACCGGGACGTTGCTGCCCGGCGTGACCCGCGACTCGCTACTCACGCTGGCCGTGCGCGAGGGTTTCGCGGTCCGCGAGGCGCGCCTGTCGGTCGATGACTGGCGCGACGGCTGCCGGGCCGGCTCGATCACCGAGACGTTCGCCTGCGGCACGGCGGCCGTGGTAACGCCGGTGGGCCGGGTGTGCGACAAGGGCGGCGACTTCGTCATCGGCACCGGTGAGGCGGGCCCGGTGACCGCCAGGCTGCGCGCCGCACTGCTCGACGTGCAGCACGGCCGCGGCCCGGACCCCGCGCACTGGCTGCACCACGTGTGCTGAACGACCCCGCCGCTGTGCTCGGGGGGGCCAATGGCTCAGGCTGGACGGCGCAGACCACGCCGAATCCGCCTGTGGGGCTCGGAAATACGGTTCGGGATCTCTTGCGGGGCATTACGCGGCGATGTAGTACTCGTGGGTGAGGCCGCTGAGAACCTGCTTCCTGCGGATCCGATGCTCGGCGAGGTTGAGAGGTTCTGGTGGGCAGGTGTCGGCTTGGGCTGGGGTGAGCTGGCCGGGGGAGCGGTGCGGCCGGGCGGTGTTGCAGTGCCGCAGGTACTCCGTCAGCACCTGGCGCAGGTGCCGCTCGTCGACGATCAGCAGCCGGTCGGGGACCTCTCGGCGCAGGGTGCCGGTGAGCCTCTCGCAGATCGCGTTAGCCCGTGGAGCCTGCGGCGGGCTGGCCACGATCCTTATGCCGCCTGCGGTGAAGACGGCGTCGAAAGAGCTGGTGAACTGGCCCGCCCGGTCCCTGATCAGGAAGCTGGCCGAAGCTGTTCGCTGGCCGAGGTCCATCAGGAAGTTACGCGCCGCCTGCGTGGTCCAGGGGCCGTCCGGGTGCGCGGTGATGCCGGCCAGGTGAGCGCGGCGGGTGCCGTGCTCGATCATGACCAGGGCGTAGACGCGGCGGAGCAGCACGGTGTCCACGTGGACGAAGTCGGCGGCGATGAAGCCGCGGGCCTGGGCGGTCAGGAACTGCTGCCAGGTCGGCCCCGTACGGCGGGGAGCGGGATCGATCCCCGCGTCATGCAGGATCTGCCAGACGGTGGCGGCCGCGATCGGGTGGCCGAGCCGGACCAGCTCGCCCTGCACCCGCCGGTGCCCCCACGTGGGGTTCTCCGTCGCGATACGGATCACGAGCTTCCTGATGGCGGCGGCCGTTGGCGGCCGTCCCGGACGGCGGCGGCTGCTGCAGTCCCATCTGCGCGCGACCAGCCGGCGGTGCCAGGCGAGCAGCGTCGCGGGCGTCACCGGGAACACCTCTCCCCGCCGGCGGCGGGGAACCAGTCGCGACAGCGTCGCCAGCCACATCCGGTCGCCCGGCTGATACCGGCCCCGGCCGACCTGGCGGCGGAGGACCGCGTTCTCGTGGCGAAGCACCAAGAGTTCGACGTCTTTGGAGACCCGGCGCCGGAACAGCACTGTCACGCATCCCAGCAGACAGCGAACGAGCAGGTAGAGGACCGAAATGATCACTCAGCGATGATCCCAGCCGGGAAGCTCGTAAAGGCGTGATCCAGTAATCGAGCCCCACAGCATGATACGGACGGGGTTTCCGGCACGCACAACGGCTCCAGCGGCGGTTCGGCTTGTTCGCGGCGCATAGCCGGATGCTCGCCGTGTACCGCCCGGCCGGCAGCCGGGTCCGGGCAGCCACGCTGATCGTCAGCGCGGCCAGTTCGCTGAACGCCCCGGCGCGCGCGCTCTGGCCGGGACAGCTGACCGGCGAGGTGTCGGTCCTGTCCGTCGACAGTGACCATTACGAGTTCCTGCGTCCGCCCCTGGTCCAGGACGTTGGCGCGGCCATCAGCCGCTGGGCTCGGCGAACTTGATGATGAAGTCGACGTAGACATTGACCGGGCGGGTCTCGCGGTCGCCGCCGGCGACGACGGCGTGCCAGTGGGTGCCGCTGGCGGTGACCATGGTGTCGGCATTGCTGTACTCGGCGGTCGTGTGGCCCGCCGTGTAGTACGCCCAGTGCCTTTCGCTGGGTAGGTAGGGCAGGGTGTGGGTGTGGCCTCCGGCCGCGGCTACCTCAAGCAGCGAATCGTTCCTGGCCTCCGCTCGGTGGAGCGGCAGCATCGTGGTGTAGCCCTGGCTGGTGCCGAGGGCGCTGCCCAGGCCTGGCTGGCTGGCGGTGCGGGCGCCCCGGACGAACAGGCCGCGCAGGTCGGGCAGGTTGAAAGTGGCGCCACTGCCGCCGAAGAAGTACTGCACCGCGCTGAACAACTTCCGGTGCTCCTCCGTCACGAGCGACTGCCCGAAACAGGGAAGCCAGCCCTCGGCTTGCAACTGGGCGGCGATGGCCGGGTCGGTCGCGTCGCCGGCGAACGGCAGCACCGTGCCGACCGGGACGACTTTCGGGCCAGGGTCTGGTGCGCCGGCGGGCTCGGCGGCGCCGATGTTCCTGAACTTGACCAGGTAGTGCGCGTAGATATTGCCTGGCCGCGATTCGGCGTCGCCGCCCGCCACGGTGTGGGCATGATCCCCGGCCTCGCTCGTCACCTGATCGTCACCCGGCCACTCGATGACGCTCGCTCCCCACGCCGACAGCGGCGTGCTGTGATGGACGAGCGGCAGGTAGGGGGCCACATGCTGGTGCAGGCCGTCGTCGGCGGTGCGGAACTGGGTGACTGGCAGCCCGGTGGCGCCGGCCTGAGCCGAGCCAACGTTGTCGCCGGTGTTGCCGCCCGGATTCAGCGCGGTGCGGCTGGCGGCGTCGGGGTCTTTGCCCCGGCCATGATCGGCGCCCCTGGTGAACCGGCCGCGGAAGTCAGGCACGTTGAACGTGCCCTCGCCGCCGCCGTAGCCGTTCCCGATCCTGGCGAATAGGTCAGCGAAGTCCCCGGCCGGATAGCCCGTACCATCGCACAGCAGCCAGCCCTGCTCCTTGAGTTCGTTGATCCGCACGCCTTCGATGCTCCCGCCGAACATCACCAGGCCGCCGATGGGGACGGTAGTCGTCATGTCATAGCTCCTAGAAGGCCTTGATGATGAAGAACAGGCTGAGGCTGACCGGGCGGGTTTCCTGGTCCCCGCCCTGGTCGACCCCGTGCACGTGCTCGCCGGAAGACTGGATGACGCTGGTGCCGCTGGTGTCCTTGGCCTGGTAGAAACTGGCGCCATCCAGGGCGTAGTGGCTGGTGTCGGTGAGGTGCGGTCCGACGTGCTGATGGCTGCCGCGCACTTCGGTGGTGAACGGGTTCGCCGGAGCCCCGGTCGCCGGCAGCTGCATAGATCCGACCTGGTTGCCGGTGGTCCCGCCGGGGCCGCTGGCCAGCCGGGTCGCCGCGTCAGGATCGACGGTCCCGCCGGTGGCAGGGTTGGTGGCGTTTAGATTGACGCCCCTGACGAACTGGCTGGACAGGGCGGGCAGGTTGTATTTCACCGGCACCCCGTTGCTGTACTCGCCGCCGTAATTCAGCCGGATCACGTTGTACAGCTCGGGGTAGTCATCGATCAGCAGGCTGCTGCCGTCGCACGGCAGCCAGCCGAGGCGGCCGAGTGCCGCGATGACGCCGGAGTTCCCGCAGTCGCCGGCGTAGGGCGCGATCGTCCCGAACGGGACGTCGGCAAGCGCGGCCGCCTGGGCGTCGGGCTGATCGGTCATCGAGTTATCTCCCTTGCTCGCCGGGCCAGGCCGCGGTCTGGTACCGGTAGGTGATGTCGAAGATCACGTCCGTGATCTCGCCGGTGGTGAAGAGCCGTCGCGCCGAGTCAGGGAACGTCAGTTCCCAGGTCCCGGCCGGCGAGTGCCCGGTGATGTGCGTCCAGGCCGCCGCGTTGCCCCGCCTGGTGCTGATCACGCCTTGGACCGGACTGGCCGGTCCGCCGAGTGCGGCCCCGCCGCCCCTGGGCGTGAACGTGAGCCTCACGTCGGTCAGCTCGCCTGGCGGGCCGTCCTTCCCGGTGAAGAGCATCGCCAGCGCGCTCATCATCAGACCGGACAGGTTGGGCGGGAAGCTGTCCTCCCCGGTCTCGAACCGCACGCTGACGGGGCCGTGCGGCGTCGCCGGGTTGTGCAGGTCGTACCACTGGTCAGGGAACTGCGACCGGAAGCTGTAGGGCCGGTCGGCGCTGAGCTGCCTGCTGTTCTGCCTGATCACCTGGACGCGGTACACGTCGCTCGGCAGGGCCGTGTACTCGATCGTGAGCAGCACGTCGGCGATGGTAGAAAAATCGAACAGGTTGGCCGCCTTGGGCAGTTCGAAGCGCCAGCTCGTGTCGACTCCGCTGCCTTCGAAGGGGAGCAGCATCTCGGCGGCGGACAGCGGCGCCAGCTCGAACTGCCCGGTCGCGTCCCTGGCCGAGGTGAGAGCGACCTGCTCGGGCAGCCGCTTCACGACGACCGGCCGGAACACATCGTTCGCCTGGACGATCACACGGGACGTGCCGGACATCGTGAGCGTGGCCTTGATGGCTTCGGTGGCCGGCACAAGCGCGACGACCGACGTCCTCACCCGGTTGATGAGTCGCAGGTAGTGGCCGGGGAAGTCGGTGTCGAACAGCAATGACGGCGTGCCGAACTCCATCACGCCCGACTGCCTGAGCCGCTGGAACTCAGCCGGGGACAGGCGCGCAAGCGAGATCGTCTTGGTGAGCTGCAGCTTGCGCTGCGCCGTGGCGAACGCGTACTGGTCGAGCCGGTAGATGTCGTCGAGCAGCCGGTAGGAGCCCGTGATGCCTTTGCGGTCCGTCCCGGTGTCGCCGGCGGCGGCCGAGCTGAGCCCGCCTTGCGGCATCTGCCAGTAGTCGGCCTTGATCACGACCGGAGGGGTCTCCTGCCGCTCGAAGGCTAGCTGGGCCGCCGCCACCTGGGCCAGGCTCGTCGCCTGCTGTAGCAGGTCGCGGTATACGCCTTCGAGCACCTGGCTCATCCACTCGTACAAGGCCACGTTGGTGAACTTGTTGGCCAGGTACTCCACGTTGGTCGAGGCGAAGTCGGCCTGCAAGGCGGCGATGTTGCGGTCCTGACCGGCGATCCTGACGTTGTCCTGGGCGGCTACCACCTGGGCCCCGGCGATGGTCGTGTCCTGCTCGGCCAGGTTGCGCTGGTGCTCCCAGTCCTGGCGCCGCCGCTCGTAGCTGGCCACCGTGGACAAGATCGACCCGGTCGTGTTCGCGGCGGCCGCCAGTGAAGAAAAGCCGGCCGCGACGGCCATGGCCGAGCTCTGCGGGCTGTAGCTGATCGAGACGCCGGACGGGAACCCGGCTGAGATCGACGCCGGCAGCGCGGCGGCCAGGAAGTTGCTGGCCCCGGCGGCGGCCTCAAGGCCGGCGGCCACCCCCATCAGGACCAGCGCGTCCTTCTCAAGCGCGCTCACGCCCTCGTCGAGCAGCCCGTCGTAGTAGGAGGCCTGGAGCTGTGCTCGCTCCTTCCCGAGCTGGGCGAGCGTCACGTTGTCCTGCGCCTCGCGTACTCGCAGTTCCTGCAACTGGACGCCGGCCTGCGCCAGGCCGAGGTCCTGCCGGGCGCGCAGCAGCGTGTAGTACTCGGCGTCGCGTTTTTCCAGTGCCGCGAGCAGCGCTGTCTCGAGCTGGCTGGCGAGGCCGGTGAGCTGCTTGGCGCGCTCGATCAGCGCGGCGTACCGGTACGGCGTCGGGGCCTGGGCGGCGGCGCCTGGCAGCGCCAGCTGGGCCTGGCCGCCGATGGCCGGCATTCCGGTGCCGGCGTCGAGCGGCACCGCGTACACGTCGAGCTGGCGGGTCATCCCGGCGATGTTGCGGCCGTTCCTGATCTTGTACAGGTTCACCTGGGCGTGCTGCTCGAGCGCGTCGGCCACCCCGTCCGGCGGGACCGTGAAGCCAGGCAGGCCGAGCAGCGGCCCGAACCACCGGGTCGCCGCGCCGCCGGTCGCGTCGGCTTCCAGCGCTTCCGCTACGCCTGCCAGCGTCCGCAAATGATCGTGGACCTGGCGCCGCCAGGCGGCGGCCGTGGCGAGCAGGTCCGCGAGCGCCGTCCCGCCCTCGTGGGTCAGCCCGTCCGGCAGGGACAGCGGGAACCGGCCGCGAGCGCGCAGCTCGCGCAGCAACCCGGTGACCCTGACCGCTTCCAGGTACAGCGACCTGGCCCTGGGCACCGATTCGGCGGTGTCACGGCTGAATTCCGAGTCGCCATAGCCGAGCAGGCACGAGACCGTCGACCTGGCGGCGAAGACGAGCCGCGGGTCGGCCCTGACCGCGCCGAGCTTGAACGCGTCAAGCGGATCCCGCAGCCACTGCCCGATCGAGGACGGCGCCGAGCAGAAGGTCCCGGCGAACGGCGACTCGTCCTTCGCCGGGACGGTGTCGTCGAATACCGTCCGCAGCCAGCCGAGCGCCGCCACGTACTGGCCCGCGCCGCGCAGTTGTTCGGCCAGGTGCACCGGCGCGTAGCAGTAGGCCTCGTCGAGCAGGTTGAGCACCGAGCAGGGGGCGGACTTGTTAGCGGTGTAGGCCGCCTTGACGGCCGCCCGCCGCGCGGCGAGCTCCGGCTCGTCGAGCGTGTCGGTCAGATCGAATGGCCCGTTGATCACCGGGGCCAGCGGCGTCTGCGACTTGACTTCGAGCAGCTTGTCGCCTGGCCCCTCCTTCAGCGTCAGCTCGGCCCGCCACGGGGCGAATGGCGCCTGAGCCGATGTGCGCGCCCGCCACGATGCGCTTACCTGGGTGACGTCGGGTGACAGCCCGGTGACCATGCCCAGGGAGCGGATATCGACCGGGAAGCTGGCCGAGGTTTCCGGTCGGCTGAGGGCCGCGTACTTGACGCTCCATTCCCTGGCGTTCAGCCGGTACACGAGGTAACCGGCCGATGGCGGGAAGTACACCGTGCCGAGGAAGATGCCGGGCACGTCCACGGCGCTGTCGGCGGAGACGACCTGAAGCACGCCCGGCGTCGACTCGATCACCAGGCGCCAGGGCCGGCCGCCGGTGAACGCGGCCCGCACCGCTGACACCTGGCTGGCCTTCGCGGGAAGAGCGAATGGCTTCCAGCCGTCGGCATCGACGCCGGCGGCGTCGGCCCGCAGCGTCGCCTGGAGCGCCTGGCTGCCCGCGGCCGTGAAGAGCTGCGGCGGGTCGGCGGCCGGGCCGCCGTCGGCCGGCTGGGCCAGCGTCAGCGCGTCCGGCCTTCCGCCGTCAGGAAGGACGAGGTCAGCCGGAAGCTCGTCCCACCGCTGGGCTTCGAGGTCGAAGCGGGTTACCACGGCCCGGCTGGCCGGCCCGGCGGTGACCGCCGCGACCACGATCCACCGCCGCCCAGGTGCCTCGTAGGGCACCACCCCGATCAGTGACGTGACCTGGCTGAGCCCTGGTATGGTCTCCCAGCTCGTGTCGGCCCAGCCCGCCGGGGCCGCCGGATCGAAGCGGGTCCAGTAGCACTGTCCAGAGCGCGTGCTGGTGGCGAAGGTGTAATACAGGTCGGCGTACTCCCCGTGCGGGTCGCCGGGCGGGCCGGTCCTGGTCTTGGTCAGGCAGGCCGCGCCCGGGCTCAGCTGGCAGAGCTCTTCGTACGCGGCGGCGAAACTGGTGGCGGCGGTCCTGGCCTGGGCGGGGGTGAGGCTGGGGCGGTCGCGGGTGGCGCTGGCCAGCTTCACGAAGGCGGGAGTCTGGTTCGGCCGCAGCCCCGTCTGCATGAAGTTCTCCGGGTAAAGCGCCACGAGTTGCTGCGCCCGCCAGGTCGCGTAGCCGCCGATCCATGGCCACGCGTCGTCGAAGCTCACCTGATCGCGCAGGGTCAGTGTCGGCCTGGTACCGGTGAGCTGACTGGTCCGCACCGCCCAGAGGATCCCTTGCAGTGTCTCGATCGCCTGGCCAGTCAGCGTCGTGAGCTGCGAGCCGACGAGGGTGGTGTCGACCTGGAAATTGCTGGCGAACCAGGCGGCCTTGGCCGCGAGGTCCGGCCCGGCCGGTTCGGCCGGCAATCGCAGCAGCAGGCGGTCGCGCAGCGCGGGCAGGGCCGAGGTCTCCGTGGTGGCTACCACGAAGGTCAGCGCCTGGCGTAGCTGGCTGGCCTGGTCGATGCGGGCCTGGAGGGTCGACTCCCACTGTGACCGAGCCTGGGCGGAAGCCCGCCAGGCGGGCAGCGGCGGGGGCGGCGGCGGCGGGAAGACGGTCTGGTCAGGCTCGGGGAGCCCGAACCAGGCCGGGGACAAGATCACCTGCTTTTGCTGCTCCCCGGCGCGCCACGAATCGTACTGCCTGCGCTTCCGCACCTGGGTGAGGATCGAGCAGACGCTCGCCCACTCGTCCTTGAGCAACCCAGCCTGGCCGGCCAGCACGCGGTACATAGTGTCGAGGTAGTTGAACTCGGCGAGGAGCAGGCCAAGCTTGGCGAGGTCCGGGGTGATGTCGGCACCCTCGCTCCGCTCTTTCGCCAGCTTGGCGAGGCCGGGCCCATCGGTGCGCAGGACCGTCTTGGTGACCGCGTTGAAGCCGTCGAGCTCGGTCTTCCCGGCCTCGCGCTCCTGTTCGAGCGCGGTGAGCTGGGCCGACACCCACGACGTGCGCTCGTCCCACAGGTCGTAGGCCGCGTTGCCCGGTCGCGGGTCGGCCAGGAACGCGGTGGTGATGAGGTCGGGGTCGATGACCGGAGGCCAGCCGGGTGCGTCGGCCGGATGGTCAGCTTCGGCCCAGATCTGATCGAGCCGCCGCCGTTGCCACGTCAGCAGGTCAGGTTCGGCGTTCAGCGGTGCGATGGCCGTGGTTGTCGGCCGCAGCCCGAAGATCGCGGCCAGGGCGGTCTCGGAGAGCGCGGTACCGAGCAGCAGCAGCAGCGCCTGCAAGTGGGTCACATCGATGCCGAGCCGGTCGGCCAGCGACTGCTGGCTCTCCTTTGCCGCGTACCTGACCAGGCGCAGTTCGGTGTCGGACGTGCCGATCCCGGTCAGCAGGCTGGCGTAGCAGTCGCGGACGTAGTCGCCGTCCGCTTCCCAGTACTTGAGGTACGTCCTGATGATCGCGATCACGACCCGGGTCTGGTGCACCTGGTCCTCGCAGGCCGGGGCGCTCAGCTCAAGCGAGCCGAACGGCTGGCAGAACGCCGTCTCCAGCCACGGCGGCATGATCGCCATGCCGTCGTCGAGCAGGTTCCCGGTCGCGTACTCGACCAGAGCGGCCAGGTAAGCGTTGGGTCCCAGCGCCGACTGCCAAGGGGGCACCGAGGTTCCTGGCGTGGCTGTCGCGGCCCAGGCGGCGGCGGCCAGGTTGTCGAGGACCGCGAGGCTGGTGAGTTCAGCCCGGTCACCGGTCATGGCGTCCTTCCGGTGCTGATCATTTCGACTTCTTGCTGGTCGTCTTCAGCTTCTTGCTCCCCGAGGCGCCGCCCTTGGGGACTGCTCCCTTTTTCACGCCTCCGCTGGGCGCGGTCCAGATCGGCACTTCGACTTCGAGCGTGTGCAGCGGCTCGGCGTGAGCCGACCAGTGCCAGCTGGTTGGGTCGCAGAGGAACTCCTCACGGGCCGGCGGGGACGGGTAGTAGCTGGCCGTCTGCCCGGTCCAGCTCTCGATGAGCGCGCGGGTGGCGGGCACGAGGTTCTTCCACCGGTTGCCCTGGCCGGCCGCCGACACCAGGTGGATCGTCTCGTGCAGTCCGGTCAGGCCGCTGCTCTCGCTGCCGCGGGTAGTCAGCATCAGATTCCACGGCCTTACCGCGAACTCGGGATACATGGCCTTGTAAAGCAGATGATGGACATCCGGCTCTCGCAGCCACACCGGGCTGCTGAGGTTGAGCGGACTCTTCTGGTTCAGGTAATTCGCGTACGTCGGGGTGCGCAGCGCCGAGTAAAGAGCGCCGCCTAGTTTCCCTCCCGAGTAGGCGCTGGCCGCGTCTTCCCATCCGGCCCTGATGCCCTCGTTGGAGCCGAAGTGCAGCCCGCGGTTGCGCTCGAACATGTTCCACACCTCACGTTCGAGCTCGGGGTACATATTGCTCCACCGGCTCGGGTGCGACTTGTCCATGAGCTTCGAGTCGACGTGGATGGCGCAGGACAGCCGGTCGGCCAGATTCTGGTAGTACTTCACTTCCCCATTCGTCAGGTACCGGTAGAGCTGCACGACATCTGATTGCGTCGGGTCCATCAGGACGACCGGCTCGGGCAGCGCGGGCGGCAGGGCCTTCTTCTTGCCATTGCTTGTGCCGGTCGGATCACGCAGCGACACGGGATTGGCCCCGGCGAAGACGAAGAGGTTGCCCTCGTCTACCGGCCCGAGCGGGTCGGGTGCCGGCCATCGGGCGAGCGCCGGGCAATACCAGCGGGCACCGAAGTCGTAGTAGCCGCTGACCCCGTCGATGCGATTGCCGATGAACCGGTACCGCTTGGCCGGGTCGCCGCCGAAGGTCGTCAGGCCGTAAGGCGCGTACTCCTCGCGGCTGAGCTGAGCGCCGGCGGCGTCGAGCACGACATTGCTGCTGCCGAGGTGGTCGCAGAGCACGTACTCCAGGCGGGCGGGGCCGGCCTGGTCGAGCCAGAGGGTAGCGACTCGCTGCCCGCCGTCGACAACGTGGATGCCCGCCTCCTCGCCGTCCGGGTCGTGGCGGTGCTCGAAGAAGCCGTCGATGTAGACGCTCACCTCAGTCGTGTCGTCGGGACCGCGACGGTGCGTCTTGACCAGGTCGCCGCTCGCGCTGTAGGCGTGCCATTCGGTCACTCCGGCGTCGGTGAAGCCGGTCAGCCTGCCAGCCATCCCGTAGCTGAACCGGCGCCCTGGCCCGTCGGACAGCAGGTCTCCGGACAGGTCGTACTCGCAGGTATACGCCCCAGTGCCGATCTCGTACGACGCGAGCCGGTTCGAGCCGGGGGCCAGCGTGTACCGGCTTGTCGTCTCCGCCGCGCCGGCATGCGTGATCCGGAGCAGATTGGCGCAGGCGTCCAGTTCGTATTTCTCGGTGTAGGCAGCCGCGTCCGCGGCGGCTCCGCTGCGGGGCGGGTCTAGCCAAGGACCGGTCACCGCCCCCGGCGGTGTCTCCCGGCCGGTCGCGCTGACCAGCCGGTACAGCGGGTCGTAGCGGAAGATCCGGTCGAGCTTGCCCGGGTCGGTCGCGGTACCGCTGTCAGGGGTGCGGTCGGCCACGGCGGTGACGTTGCCGATCGTGTCGTAGCCATAGCGGTAATCCTGGAAGGCCGGGCCTCCGGCCGGTGCGTAAGTAAGCTCAGTGGCGGTCTGCGCCAGCGTGTACGGCTCGCTTCTTACTCGCTCGACTCGCTGGTTGCGCGGGTTGTTGGCCCACCTGCTCATCACGCCGTTGCCCAGCGCCATCAGCGTCATCCGGCCGAGGACATCGGCGGCGATGTGCCGGACGACCTCCACGCCGTCGAGGTTGATCGCGGTCAGGCCGCCGCCACGGTCGTAGCGCAGCTTCACCAGGCGGCGCACGCCGTCCGGCCCGGCGGGTGAAGTGATGACCACCGGCCGGTCTAGGGCGTCGACCTGCGTCGAGACGCGGTATTCGGCCGGATCGAGGTCATCCCACGGCCGGGGGCCAGGTTCTCCGGCCCGGCCCCGCGCGGTGACCCGCCTGACCCGCTCGGCGACATTGCCCTTGAAGTCGTAGGCCTCGAAGGCGCAGGTGCCGGCTTCGTCGCGCTGGAGGTACAGCCGCCCGAGGCAGTTCCTGGTCCTTGCTTGCTCCCTGGTCAGGCCCGAGCGGGGATCGTCGCCGTAGCTGAGTTCCTGCCGCAAGGTGGTGCTGCCGGCGGCGGAGTCCCTGGCCCAGTCAAGAAGCGGGCGGGCCAGGGCGTCGCGTGCGTGCAGGTCAAGCTCGCCCCGGCTGGTACGGCGCTCGGCCAGCAGACCGGTGGCGTCCCTGATCACGCGCTCCACCCCGGCGTCGATGGACTCGGTCCGCAGCGCCCGTCCGGCCTGGTCGTAGACGTACCGGAACGCGATGCGGCCGAGTGCGTCGGTCACGGCGGTGATGTTGCTCCGGATGTCGTAGGTATAGCCGGTGCTGACCTCGGCGTCCCGGTCCTGGCCGAGGCGCTCGACCGACCTGGTCGGCCGCCCCATCGCGTCCACCTCGACGCTTGTCGGCGTGCCGGCATCCGGGTTAGGGCCGCTCGCATTGTCGTTGGCGTCGTAAAACCAGCTCTGCCAGGGTGACGGATCGAATTCCCGTGGATCAGTCACCGACCGGGGGATGCCGTAGACGGTCAGGCGGCGGGTCCCGTCCGGGTTGATCCGCTCGACTTCACGGCCAAGCGGGTCGTAGCTGCTTCGCACGCAGGCGGCCGCCGGCTGCGGCTGGTAGCCCCACCCGGCGGACAAGTACGGCTGGTAAAGCCGCACCACCTGGCCCTTGGCGTCGTAGCAGGTGCGGCCAGAGACCGCCACCCAGACCGGATCGCCGCCCTGGTGGCGTCGGCCGGCGCTCGGACCGGCGGGAACGTCCTGGTCGACGCCAAGTACCTGGTCACCGAAGTCGTCGCCGAATCGCACGTCATTGCCTTGGACGCGGGTCTGCAGCGAACGACCGCGGCCGTCGAGATAGTTGATGGCGACCAGCGTGCGATCCCGTTCGGTCGGCGGGACCCGCGTGTCGTTCACGTGGTACTCGCGCATGGTCACGGTCACCGAAACCGGCTGCCCGGTCCGCAAGAAAGCGAAGTAGTCGGTCTCCCAGCGGGTGCCAGGAACCTCCGGCGTGTCACCCCTCCGCTCACCCGCCTTGCCCATCACCGCGTGCCAGGCCGGGTCGCCGAGCGGGGAGTACCCGAACTGCTCGCGGTTGCCGTTGGCGTCGGTGATCAGCCGGGGCGACATGACCCGGTAGTCATGCTCGAAGGCCGAGACCAGTTCGTTCGGGTTCCGGATCGCGACCGTGTAGAGCTGATAGGGATCAAGCTCGGTGGCGGACTCGTTGCCGGCCAGGTCACGGGAGGCGATCGTCATGCCACGCGGCCAGGCTGCGCCGCGCTGGAAGTCGAAGCCGGCCTGGATCTTGTCCGCCCAGTAGCCGGCGTGCAGCCGGCCAGAGCCGTCCTCATAGCGATAGCCAGCCAGCGGAAGAAGCGAGCGGCGGAATTCATCGGGGTACTCTGGCGGCCACAGCGCCGGTTCGCCGGTGACCAGGTACGGCGGGATCGTCGGGCCGTCGTCGGAGGCGTAGGCAGCCTCAAGCACGTCCCGCGTCATCGTCAGCTGCGCAGTGCGAACAGGCGCACCGTGGTCACCGATCACGCCCAGTTCCAGGCCGGTGAATGCCTCGCCGTCGTAGTAACTGGCCTGCTGCGCCACTAGCTGCATGGGCGCGGTGCCGTCGAGGATCGCGTCGTGCAAGGCGAGCAGCGACAGCGAGCCGTCGTTGCGCACTTCGTGCCAGGTGCGCAGGCAGGTGCGGTCGGCGATGTAGGGGTCCATCCTGGCAGCCGCGTACTCGTCGGTGCTGATGCTCACTAGGTAGGGCAGTCCGGGTGCGGCCGGCGCACGGTAGGCGCGGCCGTGCGCGACCGCGATCACGGTGTTCCAGCCTGGCTGCCCGAACGCGTCGTAGTGGTCAGTGAACTGCGCCTGAGTGAGCGGGTCAGTTCCGCGCTCCCAGGAGGTCATCCGCTGCGCCACCTCGTGCGGGAAGAAGACGCCGGGATGGCCGCCGCGCCGTGGCTGCAGAGCGGTCGTGGCATAACTGAGCTCGGTGACTTTGTAAGGCCGGTCCTGGCGGACCGAGCCGTCCCGGCCGTAGACCTCGCTGCGCACCGCCGAGCCTCGCAGCGACCTGGCCGCGTCCCTACGGCTCGCGGCGTCGACCTCAGGCAGCGGCGGCCACGGCAGGGCGTCGGGGTCGGTGCTCCAGTACTCGCTGGTGAAGCGGGGCACGGCCCAGTCGAGCCGGCTGCCGACCGGGCCGAGGTGGTACCAGGTGCGGGTCTCCACCGGGTCGTCGCCGGCGGCGGCGTCGAACTGGTCGACCCGGCCGAAGCCGCGGAACTCGCGCTCCACGCCGTCCCAGTAGCCGTGGTGGTACTCGTAGGAAGTCGTGCGGACCGACTCGGAGAAATGCTCGGCCACGGTCAGGGAACCGACCACATGCACGGGGAACGGGAGGGTCGTCCGCCACCTGGTCGCCGGACTGGCCTGGTCGCGCAGGTAGTCCACGATGGACGAGCGGTATTCGACGCTGGTCGTCGCGCCGAGGTGGTTGTCGATGTGATCGAGCAGGTAGGGCTTGCGCCCGCCGGTGAGGCCGAGGAAAAAGAGCGTGCTGTCGCCGGTCGCCATCGGCGGCTGGCTCCACAGCACCCCGGCGCCGCCGTCACCGCGGAAGTCGACCAGCCGCAGCCCCTGCGCGTCGGCTGGGACCGGCGTGCCGGTCACCAGCATCGGGTCGCCCCAGCGGTTGCCGCCGTGATTCATCCACAAGGTGATCGAGTCTGGCCCGACATACACCAGGTCGGCGCAGCCGTCCCCGTCGACGTCGCCGACCAGCAGCCGGGCCGGATCCGCGTTGACCGGGAGTTGCGGCGCGTGCGCCATAGTGACCCTGGGGCCGAAGCTGCCGTAGCCGAGGGATGGCCAGTACGAGATGCTGTTACCAGCGATGTAGACGAGATCAGAAAGACCGTCGCCGGTCATGTCCGCGAACTGGACGCGCTGGTCGTCGAAGCTCACGTCGGGAAAGCCGTCGAGCCGGGACCGCTCGATGATCCTGGTGCCCGTCCAGCCCTGGCGCGGTGAGTTGAAGAAGCACTCGAACCTGGCGCCGGACCGGATCGCGTCAGTGACACCGTCGCCGGTCAGGTCGACCAGGCGGACGTCGCGTGCCTTCAGGTCGATGCTCGGCGCGACCGGGTAACGCTGGAACCCGCGCGCGTCCCAGCCGCCGTCGGAGGCTAGCGGGAAGTACCCAGCCAGCCCGTCCGGCGCGGTGATCACAAGATCGGCCCGGCCGTCCCCGTCAGCGTCGAGCAACTGCACGCCGGGCGCGCCGAGGCTGTAGCCTCCCGGCGTCGTGGCCGAATTGCGCACCGGGGCGAACGTCGCGTCGCCCAGGTTGCGCCAGTACCTGGTCGCGTCGCTGATCTCCACCACATCGAGCAAGCCGCAGCCGAACAGGTCGACCAGCTCGACTGACGGATTGCCAAGCGAGGCCGGGGGCAGTTCGCCCTTGACCCGCACGAACTGACGGCGGCTGGTCTCGAACGGTGAATAACCGAACTCCACCGGCGGCAGCGACTCGGTGGCCGAGCCATCGTGACCGGTCTTGGTCGCTTTCGTCAGCAATGCCACCGTGCCGCTGTCGTCGTAGGTCAGTTCGTAGCGCATGCTCAGCGCGAGCGGGTCTCCGGTCCAGACCTCGATGGCCGTCGCACGCTTGCTGGTGCGCAGCTCGAAGCCTGCCCGACGGCTTGAGAACGGGTCGGGCCGGGCGGTGTAGACGAAGCGGATCTCGGCCAGGTACCCGGGGCGGGCCGGGTCGCCGTAGTCGATGTAACGCAGGGCGTCCAGGTAGGCCTGCGTCGCCTGGCCTTGCGGGTCAAGTGACCATTCGCTCGCGACATGGTTGCCGAACGTGTCGGTGACGCGGGTCGGCAGCCAGGAGAAGACCTTCGCCGGGTTGGCCGGGCTGGCTAGCGGGAAGTCGCAGACGGTGGTAAGGCCATTCTTGCCGCGGACGGTCCAGCGGCTCGCGGCCCGGTCGAAGTCGATAAGGGCGAAGTCGGATTCGGTACGCGGCCGGTAGCGCCCGCTCCCGTGCGCGTCGGTCTCCGCCGGCACCAGGTCGCCGGCGCCATCGAGCACGAAGACATCGGTGCTGTCGTCGTAGACCGGAATGCCCAGCGAGGTCTTGCGGGTCACTCCGCCGATGTTTAGCGACCAGCCGAGCCCGAAGGGCCCGTTCCCCGTGCCGGTCGAGTAGTTCAGGCTCAGGCTGGGGCCGAGTCCGTGCCGCCCGCTCGGAGAGTCGATGCCCAGGCTGATGCTGCCGGTGCCAGTGAAAGGGTCGGCCGTAAAGGCCGCACCTATCCCGGCCTGACTGCCCCCACCTTGGGGCAATGACAAAATCCCCGCCGGTGCGTCGACCCGCTCACCCATGCCAGGCCTTGATGGATTTGTGCATCGTCCCATATCCGTGTGACGGTATTGGGCAATAAGTTACAGGGTCTTCATTGATGAATGAGCGACACAACTTTTGGAGGATTATGACATAGACTCGTCCGTTTGCCAAATGAAGCGTGACGTTGCGCCGATTCCATCAACTTGAACCACTATTGCAATCCACCATGATAATTATCATATTTCTATGAGTTTGTCGAAATATGTAAATTAGTGCCGGGCGCTCCGGCATGCTGAGCCCGAACGCGCTTCGGCCGGCTCTCACGGCGGCGCCACCTCCCGGGAGCGGACTGAACGAGGCGAGCCCCCGGCTGGACGTGAACGTGCCGCAAGTCCGGCGCCACTCCGGGCGCGGCTACGTGATCTTTGAGGAACGCGGTACTAGCTCAACCCAATACGCTGATGCAGCGCTTCGCGCAACTTGAGTAATTGGCGTAGTCGCTGTTTGCCTTGACAAGCCGCTTCAGGAAGCGCTTCGTCCACCGGCGATCTCCGCTGCTCAGGCGATCCCAGTTCTCGACCAGTCCGTTGAGAGCCACCGGCACCCAGTCCTGCGGGTGCTCGTTGTGGAAGTCGTCGAGCCCGCGTTGCAGGATACTCCAGTCCCAGCGGATCACTTTGGCGAGCATCTTCTTCAGAACTGGCAGATACTCCATCGCACCCTCGGAAACGGCATACGCGACGAGATCCGCGCTTTGACGCGAGCGTCGCCCGGAGAGGCTGCGCCGGGGAGCCCCTATCTGGTTCCGCAGAATGGCTAGCACCACCGGAGCAACCTCCGGCGAATGAGATCCCCGGGCGCCACGGAAGGCCAGCAGGGCTGAGCGACGCACATCGCGGTCGGGGTCGTCTTGCGCGAGCTGCAGCAGGATAGAGCCAGGTAGCTCCGATCTGACGCACGCGATGGCGGCCATCCGCACGGCAGGGGAAGGATCATGCACGGCCATGTCCGTGATCTTCTCCTGGACACCCTGCCCGCCGTACCAGCCCATATCGGATCCTGACTCGTCATACGCCAGATCGATGCCGTTCACGCGAGTCTTCGCGTCGGGACTAGTCAGGCTTTCGTGGATACGTGCGTACATGTCGGCGACGTACTTAGTTGAAGGTGTCATCGTGTCACTCCTTCAAAGCCCAGAACACCATTCAAGCCTGTTGTCCTGCTGAGCACATCGGTCTTCCGCCCCGAATAAGGGGCCAGAAGTCCCGAATCGGCCCTGCGATGGATCCCCTGGAAGGGATCTGGCAGAGAGGGCCGACGGATGTCGAGCGTGACCGTGCTATCGGCTTCGGGCGCGCGGCGGCGTCATGCGCCTTAGGGCGCCACCGGGTCGGCAACCGGGCCGCCTGTGGGGCTCGATTACTCGATCTGGGTGGCCTGCGGGCTGAGATTGTCGCTGGATGATCTTCTGGGTCGTCTGACTGCTCGCGTGTTGCCTGCTCGGCTGCCTGATGGTGCTTGCCCGGGGTGAGGTGTCCAAGGACGCCGGGCTGCTGGTGCTGCGGCACTGCATGACGCAGGGATCGATCCAGCGCCCCGCCGGGCCCGCCTGGCAGCAATTCCCTGGCCGTGCAAGCCTGCGGAATCCTCGCAGCCGGCTTCGTCCGCGCAGGCACCGTGCTGCCCCGCCGCCTCTGCGCCCTGATAGTGATCGGGCACGGCACCCGCCGCGCTCACCTGGCCGGCGTCACCGCGCACCCGGACGGCGCATGGACGACACAGGCCGCCCGCAACCTCCTGATGAACCCGGGCCAGCGGGCAGCTTCAGCCAAGTTCCTGCTCAGGGACCGCGCAGGCCAGTTCACCAGCTCGCTTGACGCCGTGTTCACCGCAGCGGGCATCACGATCCTGACCAGCCCGCCGCAGGCTCCGCCGGGCCAAAGGCCATCTGCGAAAGGATGATCGGCACCCTGCGCCGGGAACTCCCTGACCGGTTGCTGACAGTCAGCGAGCACCATCTGCGTCATGTCCTGACCGAGTACCTCCGGCACTGCAAACACCGCCCGGCCGCCGTACCCCCGGCCAGGTCACCCCGGCGCAAGCTCAAACCCGCCCGCCCGAACTGGTCAACCTCGCCGACCACCGGACCTGCGGGAAGCAAGTCCCTTGGGGAACTAACCCACGAGTATTACATCGCTGCGTAAACTGTCCACGGGAACACCGCGAATCGTATTTCCGAGCCCCACACGGCACAACCGCCGGATCCCAGCCCGCCACTCCTGCCGCTCCGCGGCCGTCGCCAAGGCAGCGACCACCGACCCGTCACGGCGCAGCACCTCCGCGCAGCGGCGCACGTAATACTCCGGCACGCTCACTCAGCCAGGCTAACCGGTTGCGGCGCTCCGGCGGCTCGAACGCGACATCGGCGCTCAGCTCTACCACCCTCCACGCCCCGCCAGCCCATGCGCCCACACCGAGAGGCGCTGCGCTCCTGGCCGCGCTCGCCCGGCCCGACATCCACGCAGCCGCCACCGCCAGCGATCAGCCTCGGTGAGGTTGTGCTCCGGCCAGCTGGCTCGCACCTAACACGCGGGCATGCACAGCGGCATTGGCCCCAGCCGGATCGCTGGCAAAACCATTCGGCGCGGCGCGGTGCCCGGGTTAGGTTTCAGGCATGCCTTCGATCGACGACATCGCGGCGGAGTACGTGGAGCGGGCCGCTGCCCTGGACCCGTGCTACGCCACGTCCGCCGGGATCGCGGGACACGACCACGAACTGCCGGATCTCAGCGCTGACGGGTTCGCCGGACGGGCCGGACTGGATCACTCAACCCTCGCGGCCCTTGACGCGGCCGAAGCCCCGGAGCCGCGCGAGCAGGCCGCGCGGGCCGCGATGGCCGAGCGCCTGGCACTGGCTGTGGAGCGCTACGACGCCGGGGAACACTACCAGCGAACTCAGCACCCTCAACAGCTGGGTGCAGACCGTGCGCGGGGTCTTCGACCTGATGCCCACCGACGGTGAGGAGGCCGCCGCCAGCATCGCCAAGCGGATGGCCGCGGTGCCGCGGGCTTACCGCCAGTTGGCCGCGACCTTGCTCGACGCGGCTAGGAATGGCCGCTGCCCGGCCAGGCGGCAGGTCCAGGAGGCCGCCGGGCAGTGCACGGCCTGGGCCAGGCCGGGGGATTCCTTCTATACCGGGCTGGTCGGGCGGCTGACCGCGGTCCCGGACTCGCTGCGGGGGGAGTTGGCCGTGGCCGCGCGCGCGGCCACGGCCGCCACGGCCGAGCTGGGCGCCTTCCTGGCCCGCGAGCTGATGCCGCTGGCCAGCCAGAAGGATGCCTGCGGGCCTGAGGTCTACGCCCGGGCCTCGCGGCATTACCTCGGCGCCGCCGCGGATCTGCGGGAGGCCTACGCCTGGAGCTGGGAGGAGCTCGCCCGGCTGCGGGCCGAGATGGCGCGGGTCAGCAACCTGGTCCGGCCCGGGGCCACCGTCCAGGAGGCCGTGGCGATCCTGGACCAAGACCCGGCCCGGCGCATCGAAGGGCGCGAGAACTTCCGGGCCTG
>Ga0134126_10001978_pt1 | contig 26016 bp, 23 predicted proteins | sample KB31752_FD_96881 | JGI IMG/M metagenome (GOLD analysis project Ga0134126, IMG submission 96881) | Terrestrial soil microbial communities with excess Nitrogen fertilizer from Kellogg Biological Station, Michigan, USA - KB3-175-2 | ecosystem: Environmental > Terrestrial > Soil > Unclassified ... | reverse complement strand
GCCTTGCTGGAACAAGTACCACGCCCGAAGGCGACGCCATTCGCGCCAATCATGGGGCTGCTTCATGCCTCCTATTATAAACGCCAACGGAAAGTTTAGTTTCGAGCGCAGTTGTCAGTAATGCGATTCTGGAGCGTTTGCTGGGCTATACAGTTTTTGGCCGGCCTGCTCAAGTGATTCTGGCCTGTAAAGCTCACCAATCGGATTTCTTCGTCTTGAGCGTCTTCAACTGGGCTATGATGATCTCAATCATCCTGTCAGCAGCGACCTTGAACTCGTCGTTGCCCTTGACATGGCCCACCGGCTCGAAAAGGACAAACTGGATTGCCGTCATTGCCACCACTCGTTGCAACGCCTCAATGCAAGCGTACTCCCAATGCTTCGACCCGAATGGCGTGGGATGCTTTTCTCGCAACAGGGCGTCAATGTCCGCCTGCAAGTCCATGATTTCCTTCAGCTTCTTGCTGACAAGCTCACCCGTTTTGTTGGCATCACGCCGCTCCTCGTCTGAAACACTCATGGCAAAACTCCATCGTTTGTGAGTTGATCGTTCCTCTCCTCCCAGGCTCTCACATCGCAAACCACTCATCATCTTGGATGGCCGTCATACACTCCTCCACCGAAAGAGCGTCGAGTACGCCCACCCATTCCTTGCCGGTGCAACGCATGGCGTAGAGGGCAAACGTGCCGTCACGGAGCGGTTCCATCCGAGCAAACATCCACTCGAACGTGGGCGAAGAAGCGTTCGGACTTAGGCAGGCGAAGGTCGTGAAGAAGTAGAAGTAACCCTGTACCACTTCGCTCCGATGTCGATGATGTAGTTGCCCTGGTTCTCTTTTGGCGGCGGCAGAACGTGCTTGGGCTTCAACACATTCTCGATCAAGTCCCTGGCTTTCGTTTCTACCTCGGACTTGCGGAAGGCGATTACGGCGGCTCGTTTCTTGGCTGGGCGGATATTCCACGGTTCTCTTGCTTTTGCCATCGTCTACAGTCCTTTCGATTGCCGCTTGGCTTCCATTCAAGCGGCCTTGCATGCCGCCAACATCGCATCTAACGTCCCTGGGTCCGCCAGACGGTGGCCCCAGGGACAGCCGCCGATCTGGGCAGGATGACGGCGTCGTCACTCTGCCCGAATCGAAAAGAACTACTTGGAAGCCGCGAAATAGCCAGCCCGCAGCGCTCGACCGCCATGACCGGCGGGCGGGAGGCGGTCGGTTGGCGAGTCTCCCTTGGCCAACTCGAAGGCAAAGCCGAGGGGTGACCGGCCCGGACGCTCGATGGTTTGACTTTTCCCGTTGGCGTCTCCCCAGCGGCCCCACACCTCTCCGGGGGCAATGATGTCAAAACGAACGAAGGCTTCCTTCTTGCGGTCGTACTCCAGCACGCCATGAATCGGTGCTTCGTACCCGAAGCCGAGCGGGCCGTTTGGCGACGTGGCCTTGGCCTTGTCGTAGTCGCTACCGTGATGGACGAATCCGACCAACAGGAGCCGAATCCGCTGCGGCAATACGTCATCGACCACCAGGGTCAGCTTGGCTTCCTTGATGTCCTTCTTGGCCACGATGCCGTCCTCGCTCGTCAGAGCGCGACGTGGTGACAGGTGGAAGCGAGCCATGCGTTCGCTGATCGCCGAGGCCACAGGCAGTCTGTCCCCCTTGACCGGCTTGGCCGGCACTAGGGATTGCCATTCCTCCTTCGTCAGCCACATGTACTCGGTGTTCGGCTCGAAAAGGAACCGGAGGTAGCGGATGTCCGACTCCTTGCTGCGAAGTTGCGGAAAGTCATCGCCCTTGATGGGCCGCAAGTTCTCTTTGTCATCACGCCCCAGAAACCGCCCATGCACCCGGAGAACCAAGCCGCCTGCCGGGGGAGTGGGGATCAATGCTTCCGATGGCTTGAGGTCGGGAACCTTGACGGCGTTCGGTTCACGTTCGTCCTTCGGCAGCTTACCGAACGCTTCCAACGCTTTGCTGCAAGGCTCATTGCCCAACCATTTGCCGCTGGGCGACACGCAACTCATGTAGCCGCTGGAGGTGACCCAGTGCTTGTCGATGCCGGCCCCACGCAAGAACTCCCCTTCCGGTCCTTTGGCACGGCTGACATCGGTCGGCACAGCGACGGCGACGAAGTTCTCCTTGACGAGCTTGATGCGTTCGTCGGTCCATTGAGTGGGCGCACGGCCCAGGCGACCCGCTGTTCAGCAGCCTGCTGCCGGCGCACCGCCACTCCCCGCCCAGATGAACAACGGCTTCCCCTCCTTCGCGGCCTTCTGTCGTCCCTCCCAGACGCTGGGATACCAGTCGATCTCCATCCAGCGTGATTCGCCTGCCTGGGGCTTGATCAGCTTGTGCAGCTTGTCGAACTGGTCGGCGGACAGCGGCTTGGGTTCGTCAGCCTGAATCGGGCTGGCCCATGCCACCGCCAACACGGCCACGGCGAAGAGCCATCGGTACGTCATCATCACGGTTCTCCCTGTTTGGTGGGCCAATTCACTTCCTTCATTTCTTGTACCGATACACCCAGATGACGCCGTTGTCGTTGCTGTCGCCAGCGACGTGGCAGAAATAGGCGTTCAACTCCCGGTCGTAACAGGTGTTGGCAGCGAATTGAAACTTGGGGCCGTCCGCCGGGAAGGGAAGCGGTTCTGCCCATGAATTGGTCTTCGGGTCGTACACGAAGATCCCCGGCGTCTTGCCTTTGAAGTGGATCGCCACGACAACGTCGAGTCGAGCGTCGTATTCGTAGAACGCGGCGTTCGTGTTGGCTGCCGCCGGCGCGGTCCCGGTCGGTTTCAGATGGCTCCAAGAGTTGCTGTCGATGTCATAGGCCATCAGTCCCTCACCCTTTGAGCCGTCGCCGTCGTTTCGGTAAATCCGGTTCCGCTTGGAATCGAAGCAGCCGCAGGCATCATAACCCTTGGGGGCCGGGCCTTTCGGCTTGGCATCGGTCCACTGGTTCTTGGCGGGATCGAAGATCGCCACCGTGTCGGAACCCACGGCGAAGAACTGCTTCTTGGACGGGAGGTAGTGCAACTGGGGGAAACCGCCCGCGTTGATGGGTGTCGTGTTCTTCGCCGGGGATCGCTCGAACTTCCCCGAGGCCACGTCGTAGAACCACGGTGAGAAGACGGCTTTCTTTTTCCCCTTCAACTGCTCTTCGAGCAGCTTCAGTCCCTCGTCCATCAGCTTTTCGCCGCCCAGGAAGTACCGGGGAATCGGATTGTTCCCCCAACTGACAAATGCGAACTTCTTGCGGTCGGAATCGTAGGTGAGGTAGCCCCAGGCATGAACCAACGTGTGCAGAGGAATGGGCTGCTTCTCGTTGTCGATCAACTGGCCGTCGTCATCAATGAGCAGTTCCTTGTCCTTGACTCGCTGCGTGAAGGTCTTCGTGTTCATGCCGGGGTAAAGGCAAGTCCAGGCGTGCTTGTTGATGTCGTAAAACCAAAGGTCGTCCATGCTGTGGCCATCGGGCTTGACGTAGGCGTGGACCCCTTCGCCGAAGAGGAAGGCTCCTCGCAGATCTGGTGCGAGGATCAAGGCTTTGGCTCCCCACGAACTGCCCCGTGCCTTGCCCCACTTCGGATCTGCGGCGGGGACGCCGAGATTCAGCCACTGGTTGTTGCCGAGTGCTTTGATCTTCTCGATGTGCGCACCCGGCTTGCTGGGCAATTTGGCGAGCGGCCCTTTCTTGTCCTGGGCGAACGCGAGCAGGCTGACAGTGAAGAACGCGGCCAATACCACTGCACAGGAACGGATCATGCAGAAGCTCCTTTTGAACCTCGATCTCGGCGATGTCTGCAAGTGCTACTTCCCCTTCTTGCGGCGGGCCGAAGATCGCTTCACCGCCTTTTTCGTCGCCGCACTGTCTCGCCGCCAGACGAAAGGCAAATCGTCGCCCAGATGATACCGCATCGTTCCGCTGATCGTGTCGTCCTCGGCGTTGTATGCTACGTCGGCGGCTGCACCGCTGATCTCGTCACCTTCCTCAATGCCGACGAACGTGAAGAAGATAGCAGCGGCGTGCGTCCAGACCTCGTCCACCCTGCCGTCGATCTCGCCCTGCTGCGCACCGAACTGGAAAGTGGCCGAGAACCGCTCAAACTCGTCGTGCGTGATCAGGACGTGCGGGTCGGGCGTCAGATCAAGGTAGTCGTCCGTCATCGACGGCAGTTCGACCACGGCCCACTTGCCAGACAGATCGAGCGGGGGGCGGGAGGGGATGCGCGGCATGCCTCAAGCCCTCACCTTCTTCCGGCGGTCCACCTGCCGGATGACCTCGTCCAGCGTGGCGTCGTCCAGCGTGGCGAGCTTGCGGAAGTCGTCGGGGCGTTCCAGCACCCGGTCGCGGATCAGCGGGGGAACCTTTTTCGCCAGCAGCAGCAGATCCGTCTCGTCGGCGTCCAGGGCGACGGCCAGCTTCGTGACGAGTTCCTCGCCGGGGTAGAGCGCGAAGTCCAGCTTCCCCGACTCGACCTTGCTGATGTAGGTGTGGTGAACCCCGACCGCCGCCGCCAGCCGCTTCTGGCTGAAGCCCTTCTCCTGCCGCAGTTTCCGAAGCCGAGTGCCGAACGCGGTCGTCATCGCTACTGTCCTTGCAACCGGGTATCCCTCAGAATAAGCTAGTTGCAGTTGGATTTCAACCTTGGTGGACGGAAGACCCGTATGGCCCGCAAGAAAGCCGCCGACAACGGTGCTGATCTCGGCTTCGAGGAGAAGCTTTGGCTCGCCGCCGACAAGCTGCGCGGGTCGATGGACGCCGCCGAGTACAAGCACGTCGTCCTGGGCCTCGTCTTCCTGAAGTACATCTCCGACGCCTTCGAGGAGCAGCGGGCCAAGATCGCGGCAGTGGCGGGGGCCGACCCCGAGGACCGCGACGAGTACCGCGCCGACAACGTCTTCTGGGTTCCGATGGAGGCCCGCTGGACTAGAACCGGCGACGTGCCGGGGATTCAGGACAAGGCCCGCGACCCACGGATCGGCAAGTTCGTGGACGACGCGATGGAGGCCATCGAGAAGGAGAACCCCGGCCTGAAGCGGGTGCTGCCCAAGGACTACGCCAGCCCCGACCTCGACAAGACGCGGCTCGGCGAACTGATCGACCTGATCAGCACCATCGGCATGGGTGACGAGGCCAGCCGGTCGAAGGACATCCTGGGCCGGATCTACGAATACTTTCTCGGCAAGTTCGCCAACGCCGAGGGCAAGGGCGGCGGCGAGTTCTATACGCCCAGGAGTGTCGTCAAGCTCTTGGTCGAGATGATCGAGCCGTACAAGGGCCGTGTTTACGACCCATGCTGCGGCTCGGGCGGCATGTTCGTGCAGTCCGAAAAATTTGTGGAGGCTCACGGAGGCAAGCCGACTGACATCTCGATCTTCGGCCAGGAGTCGAACCCGACGACGTGGCGGCTATGCAAGATGAACCTCGCCATCCGAGGCATCGAGTGCAACCTCGGCCAACAGCACGCCGACACCTTCCACAGCGACCAGCACAAGGACTTGAAGGCCGACTACGTCCTGGCCAATCCGCCCTTCAACATCAGCGACTGGGGCGGCGACCGCCTCCGCGAAGACTCCCGCTGGAAGTACGGCGCACCGCCGGTCGGCAACGCCAACTTCGGATGGGTGCAGCACATCATCGCACACCTTGCCCCCAATGGGATTGCGGGATTCGTCCTGGCGAATGGGGCCATGTCAGCAACGGGAGCGCAGGGGGAAATCAAGAAGGCGATCATCGAAGCAGACATTGTGGATTGTGTTGTCGCACTTCCCCCAAAGCTGTTCTACAACGTTCAGCTTCCGGCTTCGCTTTGGTTTCTTGCCCGCAGCAAAAAAGCGACCAAGGGGAGGCGTGATAGGCAAGGAACGGCGCTGTTCATTGACGCAAGGAAACTGTTCATCAAAGTAGGCGTCGCGCAGAACTCGCTCTCTGATGAGCATATCAACGTGATTAGCAGGACTTACCACAACTGGCAGCGTTCTGATGATTCATACCACGATGTCGTTGGTTTTTGTCGTTCAGTAGGTATCGCGGCCATCGGACAGTGCGACTGGAGCCTTGTCCCCGCTCGACATGTCGGCATTGCTGTTGAGCGACCGGATCACGCACACACGTTGGCTGAACTGAAGTCGTCCGCAACGGCGATACACGATCTTCTCGTTCAGCTTGAGGATTCCGCCTCCCGAGTGCGCGAATCACTGGAGGAGTGCCGATGACCACGCCAGAAGAGCATCCCATACTTGGCAAACTCCCTGACGGATGGGTGGCAACTACGCTGAAGTCGTGTTGCACTTACATCCAACGTGGCAAAGCCCCGACGTATGTCGAGGAAAGCCCAATTCGAGCCTTAAATCAGCGAGCCATCCGCTGGGGGTACATCGAGGAAGAACACCTGAAATACCATGATCCTGATGTGAAGATTGAGCAGCGGCACTTCATCGTGTCTGGTGATGTCGTTGTCAATTCGACCGGGGACATCACAATCGGCAGGGCTTATCTGTTTCGTGAAACGCCGCCTCCGATGTTCGCGGATTCACATGTCACGATTGTTAGGTGCAACAACGACGTGCTTGCTGCCCCCTACCTCGTCAATCTCCTGGCAACTCCTGAGTATCAGGATCTGATTTACTCGATGGTGACGGGGAGTACCGGCCAGCTTGAACTCAACAAGTCCAATCTGGAGAGTTTGCCAATCCTCCGACCGCCTACCGAGGTTCAAGTCGAACTGTGCCGGCTGTGGAAACCACTCTACGACAGCATCGCACTGTGTGATGCTCTGCGTGGCCAAGCCGAGAAAGCAATACGCCTCCTTCTGGATCATCGTGTGCTTGATCTCTGGCGCGACGCACGTTGGTCGCCGAGTGCCGGAACACCACAAGGGAAGGACTGAGGAGTGGCCCATGATGACTCTGATGCAACTGATCAAACTTGTCCTTGATGATGCCTACAAGGCTATCCACGTCGCCGACGAGGCGGCGAAGGACAAGCTGATCAGTGAAGAGTTGAAAACTCTGGCGATGGAGTACGCCAGCCTGACGGACAAGACGACGCCGCCCATCGACTACAGTGATCCACTGAAGCGGTTCGCGTACATCTACAAATACACTGTCGCTCACGCCGACTACATCATGCAGTTGATCGACAACTGCAAAGACCTGCGGAGTCTGTTTACGCGGAAGCATGTCGAGGTCGCATGCCTGGGCGGCGGACCCGGCAGCGATCTCTTGGGCGTCCTCAAGCACATGATCCAGGCCGGGAGTAAGGACACTTGCCTGACGTGCTACATCTTCGACAAAGAGCGGGCCTGGGGTGATTCGTGGAGCGACGTGGCGCGTTCCCTCGACGCCCCGTTCCGCGTCTTCCCCGTCTTCCAGCAAATGGATGTAACCGATTCGTCAAGCTGGGCCAGCTACGAGAAGTTCCTGCGGGCAGACCTGTTCACCCTGAGCTACTTCCTGTCCGAAGTCTACAAGATCAAGACCCAGGCCGAGCCGTTCTTCAACCACTGCTTCTCTCGAATGAAGAGGGGGTCACTGCTCCTGTTCATCGACAACAATTCGTCCGTGTTTTACAACTGGTTCGATTTCTTGGCGAAGCAGAACAAACTCGCTGAGATCAAGTCCGCGACTGCGACCTTCGCCTTCTCCAACGACGAGGAGAAGAAGGATCTCGGCGTCTACTTTAACAAGTTCGGTTGGCCCAAACGACAGAGCGACGTGGCTTACCGGATCATGCGAAAGGAGTAAGCCATGATCATCTCGGCCAGCTATAAGACGGACATCCCGACCTTCTACGGCGATTGGTTCGTGAACCGGCTGCGGTCGGGGTACTGCAAGACGCTGAACCCCTACAACCGCCAGATCCAGAGGGTGTCGTTGCGGCCCGAGGATGTCGAGGGGTTCGTCTTCTGGACGAAGAACGTCGGCCCGTTTATGGCGCATCTGGCCGAGGTGCGCCGCTCGGGCTTCCCGTTCGTCGTGCAGCACACCATCAACGGCTACCCTCGGGTGCTGGAACAGGCCGTCGTTGACGCTGCCAAGTCAGTCGAGCATGTCCGCCGGCTCGCCGAGCAGTACGGCCCGAGGGTCTGCGTGTGGCGGTACGACACCATCGTCAACTCGTCGGTTACGCCGCGCGAATTCCACGTCGAGACGTTCTCTCGGCTGGCCAAGGAGCTTGAAGGGGCGACCGACGAGGTCGTGATCTCCTTCGCCCACCTCTACCAGAAGACCCTGCGGAACATGAATCGGGCCGCAGAGGAAAACGACTTCACATGGTCCGACCCTTCGGACGAGTGGAAGCGGAACCTGCTGGTCGAGTTGACCGAGATCGCAGCCGGACACCGCATCCGGCTGACGGTGTGCAGCCAGCCACAGTTCATCGTGCCGGGCAGCGGCGAGGCCCGTTGCGTCGATGCCGTGCGGCTGAACGAGATCGGCGGGACCGCGTTCAGGGCCAAGCTGAAGGGCAACCGCAAGGAGTGCGGCTGCTACGAGGCCCGCGACATCGGGGAGTACGACACATGCCCTCATGGCTGCGTCTACTGCTACTCGGTCCAGAACCGCCCGCTGGCCTTGGAGCGTTTCCGCCGGCACGACCCGGAATCGGAGTTCCTGTTCCCGCCGCCGGCTGATGCCGTCGAACCGCCGCCGAAGGCGAAGCGGGTGGAGTTGAGTCTCTTCGACAATCTGGACAGCGTGGAGTAGGCAGGGCAAGCCCGAAGGCGTGAGTACAGGGAAGATTCCGAAAATGCCGATAGTGAGGGGAAGGAGGGCCGATAATGAACTGGGACACCCTGCTGAATGCTGAACGCCCGCGCCCGTCCACCAGCACCGGGGACCACCGCGAACAGTTCGAGCGCGACTATGACCGCGCCGTCTTCTCTTCTCCCGTCAAGCGGTTGCAAGACAAGGCCCAGGTCTTTCCGATGGAGCCGCATGATTCGGTGCGGACTCGCCTTACGCACTCGCTGGAGGTGTCGTCAGTCGCCCGTGGGCTGGTCCAGAAGGTCTGCAAGGAGTTCCTCCTGAAGGCCGGTCACATCAAGGATGGGCAAGACCGGCAAATCGAGGCGATTGCGGCGACGTGCGGCCTGCTTCATGATCTGGGTAACCCACCGTTCGGCCATTCTGGGGAAGATGCGATCCAAGAGTGGTTCAAGAAGGACATCACGGAAGGCGGACTGCGCAAGCTGCTCGACAACAGGGACGATTTGGTGAATGACTTCCTTCTTTTCGAGGGGAACGCCCAGACCTTGCGGATTGTGGCCAAGCTTCAAGTCCTCGCAGACTTCCACGGTCTGAATCTGACCTTCGGCACTCTCTCGGCACTGTGCAAGTACACGGCATCCTCGGTGGAGGCCGGCAAGGGTGACGACCACGCCAAGTCAAAGACCGGCTACTCCACCACCGAGAAGGACCGAGTCCAGAAGATCCGCGAAAAGACCGGGACAGGGGACGCCCGCAACCCCATCACGTTTCTTGTCGAGGCGGCAGATGACATTGTGTACTCGGTCGCCGACATCGAGGATGGCGTCAAGAAGCGAATCCTTTCCTGGGGCGAACTGAACTACCTGTTGCAGAACAGACCCGAGGCAGCGGCTGCTGCAAAGACCGTCGAGGCGGTGCTGGCTTACAAGAAGGCCATCCTCGCACCCAGCCCAAACCCCGACGACTTGCCAGACGACGTTCACTGTGCTGCTTTCCGCACTGCCTCTGTTGGTGTCCTTGTGAAGGCTGCGGCTGAGGTGTTTCAGCAACACTACGACGCGATCATGGCTGGCAAGTTCGCCGGCAAGGGCATTGGTGAACTGGTCGGGATGGGTACGACCGCGCCTTTCGTGGAACTCCTGAAGGGGATTGGTCGGACGAAGATTTACTGCACCCCTTCCAACCTGAAGCTGGAACTCCTGGGGCGAAAGGTCATCAAGGATCTTCTGACCCTATTCTGGGAAGGAGCCAGCGTGTTGGAACCGGACAAACCCATCAAGCCCAAGAAGTTCGCGGGCAAGCTGCAAGCGTTGCTGTCGGACAGCTACCGCAAGGTGTTCACGCAGTTCACCAAGGAGCGTTCCGACTTGCCTATCGCCTACCATCGTTTCCAGCTTGTGACGGACTACGTCTGCGGCATGACCGACTCGTTCGCCAAACGTCTTCACTCGGAGTTGACGAATGGCTGACACCGAACTGGTTGAGTTGTTGAAGGCGCTACTTGGGCGTGAAGTCGAACTTTTTTGCCGCCGGCTCGACCCGCTCTGGCACGACATCGCCCACGTCGTGAGCGCGATTGAACGCAACCACTGGCGGGCCGTATTCTTTGGCGGCACGTTGCGTTCCTTGCTGATGTCGCGCCTCGTCCACGGGCGACCGGGCCGGCCCCGTGATGTTGACATCGTGATCCAGGGGCCGCCGCTGGAGATCTTGCGAGAATTGTTCGGCAGGCTCATCAGCCGGGAGACACGCTTTGGCGGGTTTCACCTGCACGACTCGGAGTGGGAATTCGATGTGTGGCCACTGGAGCGGACCTGGGGGATCGTGCAGGACCGGATCGCCAACCCTGACTTCAGCAACCTCCCGAACACGACGTTCCTGAACATCGAAGCTGCAGCCATCGACATCTGGCCAGGGACGGATGGCGAGCGGCAGATCTACTCGGGCGATGACCAATTCTTCAAGGCGATCATCGACCGAGTGGTTGACGTGAACCGGATCGAGAACCCATTTCCCGAACTGTGCGTCGTTCGGTCGTTGATTTTGGTCAGCGAACTGGACTTCTGCATCGGCCGGAGGCTGGCGCGTTACGTCGCGACTCACGGCCCGGCCATCTCCGAGACGGAGTTGGAGTCGGTGCAACACCGACACTACGGCGAGGTCCGAGTGCCGAGTGCGATTCTCCGAGAATGGATCAAGTCCGTGACGGCATCGGTGGATGGCCACTCGAAGGGGTGTATCCGACTACCCATCGCGCCTCGGCACACGGAGATTGCTCAAGATCAGTACCCGTATGAGTTCCTTCGCACCGTGCAGCGGTGGAAGCAGCGGAGGATCAACCCAAGGTAGGATCACACCGTGTCCGACACCATTGCCGTTTCTGAATCCGTTGTTGAAGAAGTCGTCCTGAACCTCTTCGAGGGGTTGGGCTACTCCGTCCTGAACGGCCCCGCGATTGCCCCCGAGCAGCCGACCGCCGAGCGGGCTTCGTTCGCCGACGTGATTCTGCTGGACAGGCTGCGTGCCGCCCTGGTCCGAATCAACCCGACGATCCCCGCCGACGCCATCGAGGAGGCAATTCGCAAGGCCACCCGCGTCGAGACGCCGGCCCCCGAGGAGAACAACCGCCGCTTCCACAAGCTGCTGACCGAAGGCATCGACGTGGAGTTTCGGCGGGCCGACGATACGGTCACCGCCGACAAGGTCTGGCTGATCGACTGGGCCAACCCGGACAACAACGACTGGCTGGTCGTCAACCAGTTCACCGTCTCCGAGGATCGTCACACTCGTCGGCCCGATGCCGTCGTCTTCATCAACGGGCTTCCCTTGTCCGTCATCGAGTTGAAATCGCCGACCGAGGAGAACGCCACCGCCCGCACCGCGTTCAACCAGCTTCAGACGTACAAGAAGGAACTCCCGAACCTCTTCCGCACGAACGCCCTGCTCGTCGTGTCGGACGGCCTGGAGGCCCGGCTCGGCACGCTGTCCGCCGACTGGGAACGATTCATGCCGTGGCGGACCATCGACGGGCAGGCCGTTGCCGCGAAGGGGACGCCCGAGGTGGACACGCTGATCCGGGGTGTGTTTCACAAGCGGCGACTACTGGATCTGATCGGCAACTTCGTCGTCTTCGAGGTGGACGGGCCGAAGGTCACGAAGAAGGTCGCCGGCTACCACCAGTTCCACGCGGTCAACAAGGCGGTCCATTGCACCGTGGCCGCGTCACAGCCCGAGGGCGACCGCCGCGTCGGCGTCGTATGGCACACACAGGGTTCGGGAAAATCGCTGACGATGACCTTCTACGCCGGGAAGATCATCAAGCATGCGATGATGTCGAACCCGACCCTGATCGTCTTGACCGACCGGAACGATCTGGACGACCAACTGTTCGGCACGTTTTCTTTGTGCGCATCCTTGCTGCGGCAGACCCCGAAACAGGCCAAGGACCGCGACGATCTCCGCGAACTGTTGAAGGTGTCCTCGGGCGGGGTCGTCTTCACGACGATTCAGAAGTTCCTGGCGACGAAGGGCGAGAAGTACCCGAAGCTGTCCGACCGCCGGAACATCGTCGTCATCGCCGACGAGGCTCACCGGAGCCAGTACGACTTTATCGACGGCTTCGCCCGGAACATTCGTGACGCCCTGCCCGGCACGTCGTTCATCGGGTTTACCGGAACGCCCATCGAAAGCACCGACAAGAACACCCAGGCCGTCTTCGGCGACTACATCGACATCTACGACATCCAGCGGGCCGTTGAGGACGGGGCCACCGTCCGCATCTACTACGAGGGCCGGCTGGCCAAACTGAATTGAAGGAAGAGGAGAAGCCGAAGCTCGATGAGCAGTTCGAGGAGGTGACCGAGGGCCAGGAGCAGGACATCAAGGAGAAAGCGAAGTCGAAGTGGGCGAAGCTGGAAGCCCTCGTCGGCTCGCCACGCCGCCTCGCCCTGGTCGCCCAGGACATCGTGGATCACTTCGAGAAGCGGCTGGAGGCGATGGACGGCAAGGCGATGGTCGTGGCCATGTCCCGCCGCATCTGCGTCGAGCTTTACGCCGAGATCGTCAAACTGCGCCCCCACTGGCACGACGAGGACGATAACAAGGGCTGCATCAAGGTGGTGATGACGGGGTCGGCCTCGGACCCGGTGGGCTGGCAGCAGCACGTCCGCACCAAGTCCCGGCGTGAAGCCCTGGCGAAGCGACTGAAAGACCCGAAAGACCCGCTCAAGATCGTCATCGTCCGCGACATGTGGTTGACGGGCTTTGACGCCCCCTGTCTTCACACGATGTACGTTGACAAGCCGATGCAGGGCCACGGGCTGATGCAGGCCATCGCTCGCGTCAACCGGGTCTTCCGTGACAAGCCGGGCGGTCTGGTCGTTGACTACCTCGGGCTGGCCGAGATGCTCAAGCGGGCCTTGTCCGATTACACCGAGGGCGACCGCGACGAAACCGGCGTGCCGCAGGAACAAGCGGTCGAGGTGATGCAGGAGAAGTTCGAGATCGTGCGGGACATGCTCCACGGCTTCGACTACTCGGCGTTCTACACCGGCACACCGAGCGAGCGGCTGGCCGTCTTGCCGGCGGCGATGGAACACGTCCTGAAGCAGGAGAACGGCAAAGAGCGGTTCATGAAAGGCGTGTCGGACCTGTCGAAGGCGTTCAGCCTTGCGGTTCCACACGAAGACGCCCTGGCCCTGCGCGACGACATCGCTTTCTTCCAGGCCGTTCGCGCGGGGTTCGCCAAGAACACCGTCAGCACCGGCAAGGGCGGGTCCGACGACATGGACTCGGCGATCCGGCAGTTGGTGTCGCGGGCGGTGGCCTCGGATCAGGTCATCGACATCTTCGCGGCGGCTGGCCTCAAGAAGCCGGACATCTCGATCTTGTCGGACGAGTTCCTGGCCGAGGTTCGGGAGATGCCGCACCGCAACCTCGCCTTGGAACTGCTCCAGAAGCTCCTCGGCGACGAGATCAAGACGCGGGGCAAGAAGAACGTGGTGCAGGCTCGCCTGTTCTCCGAGATGTTGGAGAAGGCGATCCGTGCCTATCAGAACCGCTCGCTGGAGTCGGCGCAAGTCATCGAGGAGTTGATTTCGCTGGCCAAGGAGATGCGGGACGCGAACAAACGCGGCGAAGACCTCAACATGACCGAGGACGAGGTCGCCTTCTACGACGCCCTTGAGGTGAACGACTCGGCGGTCAAGGTGCTGGGCGACGAGACGTTGCGGATGATCGCCCGCGAACTGGTCGAAACGGTGAGGCGGAACACCAGCATCGACTGGACGCTGAAGGAGAGCGTGAAGGCGAACCTTCGCCGGCTGATACGTCGAATCCTCAACAAGTTCGGCTACCCGCCGGACAAACAGCCCAAGGCCGTGCAGACCGTGCTGGAGCAGGCCGAGGCTCTGGCGAAGGATTGGGTCACGGCGTGAGGGGGTTTGCCGATGCCAGGAATGCGCGACAAGAATTTGCGGAGCGGCGACCTCCACGAAGACCTCGGGTTCTTCCTGCTGAAGGCGGTCGCCCTCGTTGCGCCGGTCCCCAGACAAGAGGATGTCGGCAACGACGCTTTCGCCACGCTTATCCGCCCCGAGGGAAACCGGCGGCTGATCCCCGACCTCTCCTTCCTCGTTCAACTGAAGTCGGCGTCCATTTCTTCAGTGAGCTACAAGACCCCGAACGAGGTGGCCTGGATCAGCGAGTTGGACTCTCCGCTGTTCATCGGTCGTGTGGATCTCAAGCAGGCGCGGATCGAACTGTTCACGACATTGCGGCTCCACCAGATCCTGTTGGAGAGTGCCTACGAAGCAATCGAACTATTGCTCGACCCGGCGGATGAAACCTCAGCGAACCCAAAAGTGCGGCGGGCCAACCTCGGCCCTCCTGTCCATGCTTGGTCGATGGCCGACGCGAACGAACCGGGTTTTCTGGCGAGATCGCATGCCGTTCTTCGGCCCCACGTCGATGCCCTTCGGCGCAACCGTTCTCTGCGAGGGATTCAGGCCCAACGGATGCTGCGTTGGGAGACAGGGCAACCGCCGACCGATGGAGGCGAGATGACGCTCGTCTCCCCGAAAAACGACATCGCGGACACCCTGCGAGACATGGCCTCTCACGTTCGCCGACTGCTCATGGAGTTGCAGCACCGCAAGAGGTACGGGGATCTTCCGGTCATGCTGGCGTTCTTCGATCTGATGCGGCGTTGGGGCGCGGACCCCGATCCCGAAGGTACGCTCCGCATGATGGCTGGATACATGGCCGAAGGCCCGGAAATCTCGGTCGAGGACGCCATCCGAATCCGCTGTGCCTTTCAGCAGCCTCGGCTGTTGGACTTGAGCCGGCTCCCGGTTACCGATAAAGCCCTTGTTGTGATCCCAGACATCGTGACCGGACTCGCACTTGTCAACGCACCCGTTACGGATGCCGGCATCCCACACCTGCTGAGGCTCACCGGACTCAAGCGGCTGAATGTCGCGGGGACACAGATCACGGACGACGGTCTGACCGCGTTGGGCAGCTTGCAGGAACTCGAATGGGTCTGTGTCAACCGCACCCGAGTGACAAGCCAAGGTGTGGAGAGACTGAAAGCCGCTCGGCCCAGTGTGGAAGTGATGATCGGGTCCGAACCGGGATCACCAGCGACCACAACCGGGTGACTTTCGGAGGTTTCCATGCCGACTGTTTCACTGCCGGTTCTGACCGCCACCCCTGGTCAACCACTGCGTATCACGCCGACCGACGTTTCGTCCTTCGTCCGGCTGGAGCAGTGCGAGCGGTTCTTGCGATTCCGGTTGGCCGAGCGGGCTGGCGTCCGGTTCATGGAAGACTACGGGGTGGCCCCACAGCGGCTTGCACCGCTGCTCTCGCTGTCGGGCCGGGAATTCGAGGAAGGGGTCGAGAAGGACATCGCCGCCCAGTTCCGCGCGGTCCACTACTCCGCGAAATACAGCGGGGATCACAACAGGCCCGCCAACAACACCGAGGTCGTGGCCGAGGTAAAGAGCCTGCCGGTCGGTCAGACCGTCGTTCTGTTCCAGGCCCGGCTTCATGTCGAGGTCGAGGGCTGGCTGATGCGCGGGGACGTGGACGTGTTGAGGTTCGAGCAGGACGGCCAGGGCCAACTACAGATCCTGATCGCCGACATGAAGTCCACGGTCGAGGTGAAGGTCGAACACCGCCTGCAAGTCGCGTTCTACGCGATCATGCTGGTGCGGCTGCTCACCGACAGCGGCGTCAAGTGTGACGAGGTCCAGATCGGCATCCTGTTCCGTCCTCCCACCTCAACCACGACCGAGCAAGAGGTCGAGGTGCTTCCGCCGCTGCGCGATGCCGCGAAGAAATGGTTCAAGCTGGATGCGGTGCTTCTGGAGGTGGTTGGCGATCAGGAGGCATACCGCCGATCCGCCCGCGACCTCGTCACAGCTCCAGACTCGACCGCTCGCCGGGTCGCGACCACCGACTTCGACAGCCTGCCCTTCTGCCTGAGTTACAAGTGCGACGGATGCCTCTACAACGAATGGTGCATGAAGGATTCGGCGGAACACGAAGACCTGTCCCTGCTCCCGTTCATGACCGGCGTCGAGAAGGAGGCACTGCGGCGGGCCGGCGTCGGAACCATCAAGGCACTCGCCGCCCTGAAGGATCTGTCTCCTGCTGGGGAGTTGGCAGTAGCGGCGGGCCGGGAAGCGGTCGTGCGCCAACTGGCGGCGACGTGGCCGGTCGGCCCCCGCCTTGATGAACTGATCCACCGGGCCAAGCAATTTCGCAAGAGTGTTCGGCGCGACGGCACAGCCGCCCTCGGCTACATCCCCGGCAAGGGCCAGAGTTCACTTCCCGCCTGCACGGCGTCACTCAACCCGGACCTGATCAGGATCTTCGTTGAGGCCCAACACGACCACCTGAACGACCGTTTGTGGTCCCTTGCCACCCTGGTGGTCGGGGCCAAGGGCGGGCAGATGGCTCCAACCCGGCGTCGGTTCGTTGTCACGACCACGGACAGCACGCCCACCGATGCCGATCAGGAACTCGATCTGTTCGTGGCCTGGACGCGGGATTTGCTCAAGGCGGTCGTGGACGTGGCAGCACCGTCCAAGGAAGCCCCCGTTCATTTCATCTTCTTCGACCGCCATGAACAGCGACTCATGCTGGAGGCACTGGCCAGGAACTTCCCGCCGATCCTGCGTTCCTCGCCGCCGCTGTACGACTTGTTGACACAACTTGCCGGATTCGAGTCGCCCATCGCCACCTTCCTCAGCGAGGAGGTGCGGGAGTTCAAGAACTTCCCGATGGTCTGTCAGTCGTTACAGTCGCTGGCCACCTACTTGAAGTTCGACTGGCAGCAGCCGCAGCTCTTCCGCGACCTGTTCAAGGCCCGCGTCTTCGACTACGTCGGGAAGCTCGACGTTGGCGGCACGTCGGAGTGGTTCACCAAGCGGTCGCGGTTCGGGACGAACTTGCCGCTGGAGTTCGCCTACGCGGCGTGGGGCGAGTTGCCGCCCCCGAACCCAGGCCAGGGCGACGAGTTCGCCGACTACCGGCACGTCACGCCGGACATGCTGCTCGCCTTTCAGAAACGGCGGCTCGAAGCCATCGAACACGTCGCATCCAGCCTGACGCCCAACTCGCACGTCGAGAAGACGGCCTTCACCTTGCCGGACCTTGTGACTTTCGAGGACAAGGCCGGCGATCTGGCCCAAGCCCTCCGTGAGTTCGTCGTGATCGAGAGGCACGTCGCCCTGAACGAGTGGGTCGGCACTCGGCATGCGCCACCGGAACGCCGTGTGCTGATGGGTGAAACGCTCCTGGCCCGGTACGTCGAGTCCGAGCAAGATCCCGAGGTGGCCGAGCAAAATCGAGAGAACCGGCGGCGGCACAGGCGGCGGGCCGATCTGGAGGCGGAACACCGCGCCCGCTTTCCTGGCAAACAGTTCCGGCTGAACAGAGATCAGTCGGCTGAGTGTCGGTGGAGCCATGACGGCCTGCGGGTCAAACTCCGGGTCGATGCCACCGGGGTGGACTGTGACCTCCACGAAGCCTTGACGCTGTCGAACCTGCGTGAGGGTGATCGGCTGGTGCTGTACCCGCGATGGACGGTGGACGAGAGGCAGCCAGCCGCCGCCCGAACCACGTTCACGCCGACCCCGCGCCAGTTGCTCTACGGCAACCGGGCCGAACTCGGTCAAGTCACAGCCATCGAAAAGGACGGCGCGGGCCGGGTGCTGGCGGCGACGGTCGAGATCGAGTTGAAGGATTCGTTCGGCGGCGACTGGTCGCGGGGGTTCGTCTTCCCGGCCATCAGCCGCCCACTGGAAGACGGTGCTGTCTACACGCTCGATCCTTGCCCCAACGACTGGTACGGGTACTGGTGTAACGTCGTCGTGGACGGGCTGTGCCAGGGGGAGCAGAACCGGCTGTTCAAGTTGCTGAACGACCCAGTATCCTGGGGCCGGGATGCTTCGGGACTATCGGGGCAGGCAAAGTTCCTCGCCGGGCTGTTCGCCTTCCAGAGTGAGGGCTTGCTTCACGACTTCGAGAAGTCGAAGCGGACTTTCATCGGCGGATATGGCAAAGCACCCGTGGTCTTGACCCAAGGTCCGCCCGGCACGGGTAAGTCATACTCGACGGCCTTCGCCATCTTCGCCCGGCTTCAAGGGGCGATGCAGGCGGGCCGCGACCTCCGGGTCTTCGTCTGTTGCAAGACCCACGCAGCCACTGACGTGCTGGTCCAGAATCTGCTCGACGTGCGCAAGAAACTGGCGGAACTCCGGGCCGAGTCGCCGGGCCTGTTCGACCAGTTCCTCGACCACCGCCTTCTGGAAGTGCCGTTGTTGCGTGTGTCGCCGCACGACCCGCCGCCGCATGGCGTCACCCACCTCTTGAAGGACGCCGAGAAGGAGGACGACTCGCCGAAGAACGCCGACATCGTCCAGGGCCATCACTGGTGCGTCGTGGGCGTCACGCCCGGCGGCGTGTACTCCCTGCTCAAGAGCAAGTGGCCGAAAGCCCTGTTCGGCCACGGGCTGTGCGACGTGCTGGTGCTGGACGAGGCGAGTCAGATGAACCTGCCCGAGGCAATGATGGCCGCTCTGCCGCTGAAGGCCGATGGGCAAGTCATCGTCGTCGGTGACCACCGGCAGATGCCGCCCATCGTCAAGCATGACTGGGAGCAGGAGACGCGACGGACGTTCAAGCAGTACGAGGTGTATACCTCTCTGTTCGACACGTTGAGGCAGCACAACCCACCATTCATCCAGTTCGAGGAGTCATTCCGACTGCACTCCACAATGGCCGCGTTCCTCCGTGAGGAGGTCTACCGCCACGATGGGATCAACTACTTCTCTCGGAAGACGGACAAGTTGCCGGCCAGGAGTCACGACAACCCGCTGATCGCTGCCGCCCTGCACCCTGACTATCCTCTGGTCGTGATCGTTCACGACGAGGGGGCGAGTCAGGTGCGAAACCCCTACGAGCAGTCGTTGATCGAGCCGGTCTTGCGATTCCTGGCGTCAGCCGAAGGACTCGGCCTGGACGCAGAGAAGGGGTTGGGCGTGGTCGTTCCGCACCGTGCGCAGCGTGCGGCTTTGCAGGCCGCATTCCCAGAATTGTGCATCCTCGACCCGGTCAGCGGGCTGCCGGCGAAATCGGCCATCGACACAGTGGAGCGGTTTCAAGGCGGCGAGCGGACGGTCATCATGGTGAGTGCTACAGAGAGCGACCGGGGATACCTGTTGCAGTCGAGCGGATTCTTGCTCGACCCGAGAAGGTTGACGGTGGCGTTGAGCAGGGCGAAGAGGAAGATGATTCTTGTTGCTTCGCGGAGCATCTTCTCGCTGTTCAGCCCGGACGAGGAGACGTTCCATCACGCCCTGCTCTGGAAGAATCTACTGGTCCGGGCCTGCCCGACTTTGTTGTGGCAGGGAGAGCGGCAATCGACCAAGGTTTCGGTTTGGGGTGGGAAATAGCGAGGCATCTCAAGGCATCGTCTTCGCTTCGCCAGTGATTTGATATGGTTGGGGGCGCAGTAACACAGGGCTTCCGCGATGGGCAAGAATAAATTCTCAGCCTCGGAGTCATTGCAAGGTTACTTGTTCCAGTGCCGCCATGCCCTGTTGCTCCTACTGCAACGGAATCGCGTCTCGCCCAGCGTGCGAATGTCGGTCGAAAAGTTCGATGACGTGTCGTTCGAGAGCGGTGGCAAACCGATTGAACTCATCCAAACGAAGCATCGCGTACCCGGCAACTTGACCGACCTCAGCGAAGACATTTGGAAGACCCTGCGAATCTGGTCCGAGGGCGTCAGGGACAACAATTTCCCGCTCCCCGGCACAGTGTTCAGTCTCATCACCACCCAGACCGCGCCGGACAAGAGTGCGGCGTCGTTGCTCCGAGTTGGAAACGGACGCGATCCGTCCAAAGCGTGCAGTCTGCTGATGGACGCCGCCAAGGCAACTACCAACGCCGCGCTAAAAGACGGCTGTGACGTGTTCCTGAAGTTGTCTGCAAAGAAACGAAAAGCGATGCTGGCCGAAGTATTCGTCTACGACTCGGCTGACAGGATCGCGGACCTCGATCAGCGGTTACTTCAAGAAGTCTACTATGCCGCTCCGGTCGATCACCGGCCCTCGTTTCTGAAGCAGTTGGAGGGGTGGTGGTTTCAGCGCGTGATCAGGCATCTCACGACCGCCAATCAACCCGCGATTCAGGGTATCGAACTTGAACGGGAGATGGAACGAATCAAGGATGGATTCACTGACGATAACCTGCCAATCGAAATACCACTTCCCGAGCCACCGACGCCCCCCGATCCGACCAATGACCCCCGCGAGTTCGTCGCTCGCCTCCGAAAAATCGGCGTGCCGTCGAAGCGCATCCGTATGGCGATTCTCGATTTTTACCGTGCCTACGTCCACCGCGACCGCTGGGCCAAGGACACGCTTCTACGGTTCAACGAACTTGATCAGTACGACGAGCGACTTCAAGGTGAATGGGAACGCCTCTGCGATGACCTCTGGGCTGCATTGGCTGACGCCAGCGACGACGAGAAGGCGAAACTGGGCCGTGAGTTGTTTCAACGGATCGACTCGGATGCCGCCCGAGAAGTGGTGTTCTTCATCCGACCTCGCTGCACAGAACCCAGCATCAGCCGAGGGACGTTTCACAAGCTGGCCGATGAAGGCAAGGTGGCATGGCATCCCGAGGATGCGCCTGATGTTCGCACGTCGAGCGCTGCACAACAGCCTCTGGAGGGCAAGCCATGAAGACCTGGGTGAAACGGCCCACCGAACTGGCATACCTGTTCAACCCGGCTTATTGCGGCTGGATCTTGAGAGAGGCGGTTGAAGGGTTTACTTCAGTGAAACCAGAAGGGATGCCTCTGCCACTGACGTTCCTTATTCTGCCGGTCGTCTTGGACCGGGCCACACGGAACCTTGTGCCACGGGCAGTGACGACGACGCTGCACGTCTGGTTGCAGGAACATCCTGAACTCCGAGTGAACTTCGCAGAACGTACCAAGGAACTCGCCCCGTTCACCCGAGAAGCCCTCCTGTTTCTCGGGGTGCAAGGGCAACTTTGCTTCGAGGATAACGGAGCCGTCAAGGCGAGCGGAAAGGTCGGGCGGGGTAAGGCCGCGTTACTCGAAAACAGTGATGAGATCAGAGACAGTCTGACCAAGGCGAGGTTCGTGGGCCGATGGTTCGCGTCCGCCGGTGAGACAGCAACGGTCTTTCAGATGTGGGGAGTTTGCCCATGACGATGCAAATTCGTGAAATCCTGCTCTATAGCCGCAGTGGAGAGATCCGTCGTCTTCCGTTCCGGCTTGGAAAGCTGAACGTGATTACTGGCGGTAGCGGGACCGGGAAAAGTGCGCTCATCAACATCGTGGATTACTGCTTGGCAGCGAAGAGTTGCGCCATCCCGGCTAGGGTCATCCGCGATGCCGTGCGGTGGTACGCCGTACTACTTCAGATGGGCGAGAGCCAGATTTTCGTTGCCCGTGCCGTGCCGGTCCCACCCAAATCCACCAACGCCGACATCTACTTCGAGGTGGGCAAGTCGATCACGCCGCCGGCAATGGACAAGCTGGTCGCCAACAGCAATCCTGACGCACTCAACGAACACCTGACTCGATTGAGCGGCATCTCTCCGAACCTGCACACGCCGCCTGAAGGCCAGACCCGCGATCCGCTCAAAGCGACTCTTCGTCATGCAAAGTCCTTCGCGTTTCAGTATCAGGATGAAATCGCCAACAAAGACCATCTGTTTCACAGTCAACACGATAACTGGGTCGAGCAGGCCATCAAGGACACACTCCCGTACTTTCTGGGTGCAGTCCAAGAGGATCAACTGAAGGTCAAGCAAGAGCTTCGCGAAGCAAGTCGGCGTCTCAAGCAGTTGGAGAAACGGCTGGAGGAGGCCGAAGCCGTGCGCGGAGCCGACACCAGCCGCGCTGCGGGCTTGCTCGGTGAGGCCCAGGCGGTCGGCCTGATCAATGCCGGTGACCTCCCAAAAGTCGCCAACGCCATGATTGAAATGCTTCGCGCGGTTCAGTTCAAGCCGGCTGACCAACGGCAGGCCCAACTCGGTGATCAGATCCGAGGACTGCGGCAAGAGCGGGGGCGGCTCCAACAACAATACGACCGCCTACAGCGTGAGTTGTCCGAAGCCGAAGAGTTCGCCGCAGAGAGCGAAGGATTCGTCACAGCGGCGACCGAGCAGCGGCTCCGTTTGGAATCGTTGAACCTGTTTTCGAGCGCGGAGTCTGAGACTGCACAATGCCCGCTTTGCCACTCCGATGTGGCCAACCACCTACCGAAGGTGGCTCAGGTTCGGACGGCCATTGAGGGGCTACAACGACATATCCAGGCAGTAGGCCGCGAACGCCCTGACCTGCGCGACTTTATCTCAACAAAATCTGCGGACCTGACGCGACTGACCGAACAACTTCGGATCAATCGTGACACGCTTCAAGGACTACAGGCCCAAGATACGCAACTTCGGTCGGAGCAGAGCCGCGACCTTGAGCGGATGAAAGTGGTGGGAAGGATCGAGATGTTCTTGGAAGGGGTGACAACGGCAGCGAATGACTCCGAACAGCGCCGTCAAGTTGAGGAAGCTCGCCGTGTTGTTGAGAACCTGAAGAAGCGGATGCAGGATGATGAGTCAGAAGAAATCGTGCAATCCGCGCTCAGTCGCCTCAGCCAGCAAGTGACTCGATGGTGCGAGGAACTCAAGGTGGAGTACGGCCAGTTTCCGCTCCGTCTTGATCCCTCGAAGCTAACGCTCATCGCGGACACAGAACGCGGGCCAGTGCCGATGCAGCAAATGGGAAGCGGACAGAATTGGCTCTGGTGTCATCTGGCCGTCTACTTTGCCGTCCACAAGTGGTTCATCGAGCATCATCGGCCAGTACCGCGCTTTCTGATCCTCGATCAGCCATCGCAGGTTTACTACCCCACGGACAAGGATGCCGAAGGATCGCTCGACGTACTCGGCGACTCGGATCGAGACTGGGTGATCCGGCTTTTCCGCTGGATTAACCAGCGAGTGACCGAGTTGAAAGGCGAGATGCAAGTCATCGTCACCGATCACGCCGAGGTGAATGAGCCGTGGTTCACGGAGACTGTTGTGGAACACTGGCGGAAGGGCAAGGCACTCGTTCCTAGTGCTTGGCCGATGGAATGACATCAGGGGCGAGTGGGTGAGCGACGAAACGGAAATTGAAACTCTTCATCCCGCCGTGACGGTATCACCAAGTTGCCGTCGCAAAGCCTCAGCCAGCTTTCGGCGGGCCTTCTTGACACCTTCGGGAACGTCGTCTTCATCGCCCGTGCAGTAGCTCAGAACGTACACATCAACCCCGTAGACCTCGGAGATCCGCGAAAGCAGCGAGGCAGAAGGGGGCGTCACGCCCCTTTCGACGTTGCTCAAGTGGACCGCGCTCACATCAAGGGCAGCAGCGGCTGCCCGCTGCGTCAGCCCCAACCGCTGGCGGACGAACCGGGTCGTCTGACCGATCTCGCTCATGCCTGTTTCGATTCCAGGGCGACGATGCTTCCCGCAAGAACCTTAAAGTCCTAGTTTATTCTCCGCTAGACAAGCGAAAAGTGTCGAAACAGACTGCACTGCTGACTTTGCAGTCTGTCGTAGGGCTGGCTACACTCTGCGAATGATCGCTTTCCGCGTCGAGTGGTCAGGGCGTCGTTGGCCTTCGACCATTCCGCGTTACGAAACGAAGGCTGATCCAGAAAGTAGGAGAGAGGTCATGAGCCAGTTGACCCTGACTGAACTTCAGAAGGCCGTAAAGAGTGGCGCGGCCATCCGGTCGCGAGTCGTACTCCAGCCAGCCGGCGGCGAGGGGACGAAGGTCTTCCCACCAACGTATGCGGGAGCCGTGTACGCAACCGAGAGACGCCGGTTGCCGGGTTACGAGAACCCGGTGGACTGCGTGCTGCTGGATTCCGTTCAGTCGCAGGCGAACCGGATGGAGGAGGCACTCCAGCAAGCCATCGACAGCGGACGGTTCCAGGCTGCGGGCGTCAAGCTGCCCCTGATCGAAGTCGATTTCACGTCCTTCTTTCCCGGCTCGGATAAGGCGGACGCACTTCGGCTGATCGAGCCGGTTGGCAAGGTGACATCCCTCCAAGCACCGCACCGGATTGTCGATGCCATCCTCCGCGATAGCGTCGTTGAGGAGGAGATCGAAGAACAGGGGGAGAAGAAGAAGGTCAACCGTCCATTCCGTGGCCAAAAGAATGAATCCACTTTCGGCCAGCGACTCGGGAAAGTGAACGCACAGAACGCGACCGCGCTTTTCGAGTTGTGTCCGACTGCCTTGCTCCTCGGCATGTGGGATTCAACGGGGCCGAAGGGTGGACTTGGTGCGAAATTCGAGCGGGCAATGGTCAGCGAGGTGGTTGGGATCGACGCGCAACCAGGGGTGAAGACCAGCAGCCGCATCGACCCACTCGCGATCCAGAAGGGGGCCGGGCCGCTCTACAAACGAGCGGCAACGGCTGACCAGTGTGGGCCAGAGTGGACGCTAGACGAAGCTGGCGCGGAGAGAGACAAGGATCAACAACCGATCAAGTTCGAGCGTGGCGGCGACTCCAAGAGTTCCAAGCCCGGCGACCCGTCTAAAGCGAATCACTCAAACTATCCGCCATCCATCGACATCGTGGGTGGGTTCACGATTCGGTCTGCGGAGCAGACGGTTGTTTTGTCCTTCCCGGCCTTGAGAAGACTCCGATTCCCGCTCGCGAATGAAAAAAGGGATCTCGTTCACAACACCGAGGTCGATGAAGCGGCTCGTACCGTTCTAGCCGCGCTGGGTCTGTGTGCGGCAGCATTGGCGGCTGAGGCTGGGCTGGATCTTCGCTCCCGCTGCCTCCTCTGGCCTACCGCACAACTGACCTGGGAGTTGCTTGGCAAGCCGGGCCACAAGGACGAGGGAATCACGCTGGAGGCCGACGCCGCCATCAAATTGCTCAAGGATGCCATTGATGCAGCGAAGAAACTCAAATTGCCCTGGCGCGAGGAACCCTTACGGCTCGTTCCCTCGGACGATCTCGTCAAACTGGTCAAGAAAAGTCAGGATCTTGCTCTCAAGCAAGGCGGTGAGGGAGGCGCGTAATGCCCGGCTTGACCATCGGTTGGGAGTACCTGACTGGCTACTACGTTGCAACGAACTCGGCGAAGCGGGATCGCGCCGAATGGCCACCGCATCCGGGCCGCGTGTTCATGGCACTTGCGGCTGCTTGGTTTGAAACCGGAGAGGATGCGGAAGAAGGTCACGCTCTCAGATGGCTGGAATCACAGGATGACCCCCAACTCTTGCTGCCTCCTCGCGATCACGTCTTTCCGCGAGACGTTGTCGATGTCTATGTGCCTGTGAATGACAACTACGACCCCTTCGACTGGCCCGACAAAAAGAAGAAGCCGACCATCCACCCTCAGCTTGGTTCCGTGGCGTTCGGTCGCTCGCGCCAAGCCCGGACATTTCCCTGCACCTGGGTTGGCGAGTCTCCCCACTTCTTGAGATGGATAACCGCAGGAGGAAGCGACTTCGACAAGCACCGCCCGGCTCTGGAACGGCTGTGCGGGAAGGTCACTCGCATTGGCCATCCCTCCTCTCTGGTTAGGATGTGGCTTGACGAAGAATGCGACCAACCACCTCAGACTATTGTGGCTCTCCGCGAGCTTCGCTGAAGTTGTGATCTTCCGTACACACATAGAATAGAAAGGAGACTTGGCACCCCTTCCTTCCTCTGGGAGTCTGGCCATGAGTACCAACGACCCCTTGCTCTTC
>Ga0134126_10001977_pt1 | contig 26017 bp, 37 predicted proteins | sample KB31752_FD_96881 | JGI IMG/M metagenome (GOLD analysis project Ga0134126, IMG submission 96881) | Terrestrial soil microbial communities with excess Nitrogen fertilizer from Kellogg Biological Station, Michigan, USA - KB3-175-2 | ecosystem: Environmental > Terrestrial > Soil > Unclassified ... | reverse complement strand
GCAAACTGGCAGACCGTCGAACGGTATGTGCAGCGGCAAGGGCAGCCTCACGACGATCTCCGGCAGCTCCGAATGTTTTAGTTCTGTGATACCCCGCAGCTTGCTGCGGGGAGCTTCATTCAATCAGGATCATGAAAGGGAGCCGCCTCCTGCCGTGCGGCAGTTTAAGGACAAAGTGAAAGCCGCTGATGCGATTCTGATTGTGACGCCGGAATACAACTACTCGGTCCCGGGCGTTTTGAAGAATGCGATCGACTGGGCGTCGCGTCCCTATGGTGATAACGCATGGGACGGAAAACCGGTCGGCATTATGGGCGCCTCGATTGGAATGCTGGGAACAGGTCGGGCGCAATATCATCTTCGCCAGATGTTCGTCTTTTTGAATATGTTCCCGCTGAACCAGCCGGAGGTCATGATCGCCAATGCCGACGAGAAGTTCGATGAGGAGGGCAACCTGAAGGATCCCAAGACAACCGAGAAGATCAAGGAATTGCTCGAGGCGCTGGTGGATTGGACGCGAAGGCTAAAGAAGGCGAGGGTCTGATACGCGAAGAGGACGGATGTTGATCGTGGGCGCACGCTCTTGGGCTGTGAGCTGAGAGCGATGAGAGTTGGAGGGGACCAACTATTGGATGCGTCATTGATCCCCATGGCAGCCTGAAGAAGGCCGCATAGGAGGTCCTCCACATGGCCACAGTCGCGGAACTATTGGTGTCAACGTTGGCTCTTGCCGGGGTGCAGAGAGTATACGGAGTTGCTGGCGACTCCCTCAACGGCATCACGGATTCCATCCGCAAACGTGGCGATATCCGATGGATTCCCGTGCGACACGAAGAGACTGCCGCCTTTGCTGCCGGGGCCGAGGCGCACTTGACGGGACACTTAGCCGTGTGCGCCGGAAGCTGTGGGCCGGGAAATCTCCATCTGATTAACGGGCTCTATAATGCGCACCGCAACCGTGTCCTGGTCCTGGCGATCGCGGCGCACATTCCTAGCCGCGAGATCGGCAGCGGCTATTTCCAGGAGACCCATCCGGAGCATCTGTTCCGCGAGTGTAGCCACTATTGCGAGTTGGTGTCGAACGCGGAGCAGATGCCTCGCATCCTCGAGATTGCGGTGCAGACTGCGGTGTCGCGCCGCGGTGTCGCAGTGGTGGTCCTGCCGGGCGACATCGCCTTGCAGCCTGCCGCTGTGAGCGAACCTCGCCTGAAATTTGCGGCCGCAACACCGACTGTTCGCCCTTCCGACGGCGAGCTTGACAGATTGGCAGAAGTGTTGAATGGCGCGCGAAAGATCGCGATTCTAGGCGGCGCCGGCTGCGCCGGCGCTCATGATGAATTGATCGAAGTGGCGGGCAAGCTGCAGGCGCCGATCGTGCACGCCATGCGCGGCAAGGAATTCATCGAATACGACAATCCATTCGATGTCGGCATGACGGGACTGCTCGGCTTCGCTTCCGGCTACTATGCCATGATGGAGTGCGAGACGCTGCTGATGCTGGGAACCGACTTCCCATATCAGCAGTTCTATCCGGAAAGGGCCACGATTATCCAGATTGATGTTCGCGGTGAGCAGATAGGCCGACGGACCAGGGTGGATCTCGGCTTGATCGGTGATGTGAAGACCACGCTCATGGCCCTCTTGCCTCGGCTCAACCAGAAAAATGACGGCAAGCACTTGGGCGACTCGCTTCGTCATTATCAAGCAGCTCGCCAAGGGCTTGATGACCTGGCGTCGGGGGAACCCGGGCGAAAACCGATCCATCCACAATATGTCGCCAAGGTGCTTGATGAGATCACCTCGGACGATGCCATTTTTTCCTGCGACGTCGGCACGCCGACGATTTGGGCGGCGCGATACCTGAAGATGAACGGCAAACGGCGACTCCTTGGGTCTTTCGCACATGGCTCGATGGCCAATGCGCTGCCGCAAGCCATTGGGGCGCAGCTGAGCCATCCGAGCCGCCAGGTGATCACGTTATCGGGAGATGGCGGGTTGGCCATGCTCCTTGGGGACCTGCTGTCTCTCCGGCAACTGGAATTGCCCGTCAAGCTGGTGGTCTTCAAAAACAACTCGCTCGGCTTCGTGGAGCTTGAAATGAAAGCGGCGGGGTTTCTGGATTTTGCCACGGACCTTCACAATCCGGATTTTGCAAAGATGGCCGAGGCGGCGGGTCTGCTGGGCCTGACGGTAGAGACCCCCGAGCTGGTGCGTCCCATGCTGGTCGAGGCTCTCAAACACGACGGCCCGGCGCTTGTCGAAGTGCTCGTGAACCGCCAGGAGCTTGCCCTGCCGCCGTCCATAGAGGTGGGCCAGATGATCGGCTTTAGTCTCTACATGATCAAGGCGGTGCTCAACGGACGGGGCGACGAAATTATCGACCTCGCAAAAAGTAGCTTGTTCCGATGAATGCAACGAAAAGTTCCAGCGCTATGAGGCATCAGTGGACGAAGGGTCGTGGCTGATCGATGCGAACGACAAGAGCCGCATCTCGACGCAGGATTATACGGTAACTATAATCGACGAAGCGGAGCACCCAAGCATATCCGGCAGCGCTTCATGGTGGGCTATTGATCAGTGCCCGATTACCAACCGATGGTGGCCGACTGCCGAGTCGCTTTTATGAAGCATGAGAGGAGGAATACGCTGTGAAAGCTCAGAGCATTACTGCGAGGAGGGCCATGAAACAACAGATTCGATTGCTTTTATTAGTAGGCGCGCTTTCCGTCTGCGCCGCAGCACAAGCCGATACCGGCGTTCGCATGAATCTTGTTGACGAGAATGGTGTTGGGAAAGATCTCGGCCAAGTCGCAATCAGTGAAACCCCATATGGCCTCGTGTTGAGTCCGGCCCTCACCGGTCTGCCACCCGGCTTGCATGGGTTCCATGTGCATGAAAATCCGAGTTGCGCGCCGAAGGAAAAAGATGGGAAACCTCAGCCTGCATTGGCGGCGGGCAGCCACTATGATCCGGGAGGAAGCAAACGCCATGGCTCACCCTGGGGGGATGGTCATCTAGGGGATCTGCCTGCGTTGTCTGTGGATGCCAATGGCAGCGCGAATCACCCAACGTTGGCGCCACGCTTGAAGATGGCTGATGTCAAAGGTCGTGCTCTGATCATCCATGCAGGGGGCGATAATTATGCGGACCAACCGGCTCCCCTGGGCGGTGGCGGGGCACGACTGGCGTGTGGTGTTATTCAATGATGTGCGAACTTGGTGCTTCAGGAGGATGTTTCGCAAACGAGCCTTGCCCACTTGCTCGCTCCCTGAGTTTGTTCGTGAAGGGGAGCCCTTCTCGACCAAAGACCGACGAATGAGCCTGGACAAATCCATCGCACTGTTCGGCGCGACTGGCCTTGTTGGGAGCGAATGTCTGCGCCTCCTTCTGGACGACGGGAGCTTTTCTCGCGTCATGATTTTCACGCGCCGGCCGCTCTCCGTGACGCCGGACGGTGTAGCCGACCGACCCAAGCTCGAGACGCACGTCCTGGATTTCGAGCAGATCGAGCGCTTTGGAAAAGCGCTCGCGGTCGATCAGATCGTCTGCACGCTCGGCACCACCATTCGTAAGGCAGGTTCCCAGCAGGAATTCCGGAAAGTGGACTTCGACTATCCGCTCGAGATCGCCCGCATCGCTCTGGCGCAGGGGGCGCGCCACTTTCTGTTGGTGAGCGCGTTGGGCGCGAACGCCGGCTCGCGATGGTTCTACACCCGTGTGAAGGGAGAGCTGGAAGCAGCGATCCTCGCTCTCCCGTTCAGAAGCCATACCATTGTTCGGCCATCGCTGCTTCTCGGGAAGCGCGCGGAGTTCCGGCTTGGCGAGAAGATCGAGCCGGGAAGCGGATCATCGAATCGGCTGAAATCCGAGCATTCGCTGGCCGGCGCAGTGATCCTGACCCGGTCTAATAGGTGTGAACATGTAGGCCATATAACCTTGCTCTAACTATGGACGGCGGCGCTTGAAGGCGATTGATCACTGAGGAGTTTAGCAAGGAGGCTTGCATGCAAGATGTCCCAAGGAAAATAGACCGAAGAAATTTTCTAAGGCACGGCGCCTCCGCCATCGCCTTCGGCGCGGCTACTCTTGCTCTGCCGATGGCGAGGGCTGAAGAACCTAAGCCAGTGGATGACCCTATGCGTGTCCCCGGGGCATTACCACGCCCATATGGCGAACGATCGCCGTTCGAGAAACTCACGCGCTTGGGCGGAGCCGGACCCGGCGCGCCGCACGGCTGGGGTGCCAATGCCCCGAATAACTTCAACTCGGGTACTCCGATTCAGGACTTACACGGGATCATCACGCCGTCACCTCTACACTTCGAGAGGCACCATAACGGTGTGCCCGCCATCGATCCGGCCCGCCATCGCCTCATGATTCATGGACTCGTCGAGCGGCCCTTGATCTTTACCGTGAAGGAACTGCAGCGCTTGCCCTCTGCCTCGCGGATCGCGTTTCTGGAATGTTCGGGGAACACCTGGGACGGATGGCGCGAAGCGCAAGATGTCACGGTCCAAGATCTTTATGGACTGATGAGCACGAGTGAGTGGACCGGAGTCAAGCTCTCAACGCTTCTGGAAGCAGTCGGTGTTCGACGTGAGGCGAAGTGGATGCTGGCGGAGGGCGGCGATGCGGCCGGATTGGATCGCAGTGTGCCGCTTACGGACGATGTCTTGAATGAGGCGATGATTTGTTACGGTCAGAATGGGTAGGCATTACGCCCTGAGCAGGGATATCCGCTTCGGCTTTTCTTGCCGGGCTTCGAAGGCAATATCAACGTAAAATGGCTGCGGCGACTCAAGCTTGGATCGGTCCCATTTATGACCCGCTGGGAAACAGCCAAGTACACGGAACTCATGCCGGATGGAAAGGCTTATCAATTTACGCTGGTCATGGAGGCCAAGTCGGTGATCACCTCTCCCTCAGGCCAACAACAGATCCAGCCCGGCTTTCATGAAATTCGCGGTCTGGCATGGAGCGGCCGGGGACGAGTGACGAAGGTCGAGGTAAGCGTGGATGGGGGACGCACGTGGCAAGGCGCGCAGCTTCAGGAGCCGGTGCTTCCGAAATGTCACACGCGATTTGGGTTTCCGTGGCGATGGACTGGACACGAGGCCACCCTGCAAAGTCGATGTGTCGATGAGACGGGGTATAGCCAACCGACACGCCAGGAGCTTGTGAGGGTGCGCGGAACCAATTCGGTCTATCACTACAATGCTATTCAGAACTGGAGGGTAGAACGCGATGGACGGGTACGCAACATTTACGCGTAAGTATGTGATGGCGGGCGTCGCCGCGATTGTCTGTGCCCTTAGCGCCGTCTCGTCCGGGAGATCGTCCGAAAATGGAACTGAGTACGGGCTGGGCCGGGCGGCGACCGAGCAGGAGATCCGCGCATGGAACATGGATGTGTCGCCGACCGGTGAAGGGCTGCCGCCTGGCCAAGGGACCGTCAAACAAGGAGCACAGGTCTACGCGGTGAAATGCGCGGCGTGTCATGGGCCTACCGGCATAGAAGGGCCAAAGGACAAGCTGGTCGGCGGCCGGGATACGTTGACCAGCCCGAAGCCGGTCAGAACGATCGGCAGCTACTGGCCCTATGCGACGACGTTGTATGACTATATCCACCGAGCCATGCCGTTTAATGCGCCGCAGTCGCTCACCTCGGACGAAACCTACTCCGTCATCGCCTGGCTCCTGTTTCAAAGTCAGGTCATCGCCGAAGATGCCGTGATGGACGCGCAGACGCTGCCGAAAGTGGAAATGCCGAATCGGAACGGTTTCATTCCGGACCCACGACCCGATGTGCGCTGATTGGCGGTTCACGACGCTCATGGAGGAGAGTGATGCCACAGTTTAGTCATCCGGAGAACGGCATAGTTCACGTTCCTAGCAAGTACTCGGTACCTGACACTCTCCGACGACTGAATGCTCTCGTGAAATCACGCGGCCTCACGGTATTTGCGCACATAGACTTCGGCGGCGACGCCGCCAAGGTCGGTCTCCGCATGCGGGCAACGCAGTTGATGATCTTTGGCAATCCCAAATCCGGCACGCCCGTGATGGTTGCCTCGCCCAGCATTGCGCTTGATTTTCCGTTAAAAGCTCCGGCATGGGAAGATGTGCAGAGGAAGGTCTGGGTCTCATACAATGCACCGGAATATCTCAAGGAGCGGCACAGGCTGCGCGATGAATTCTTCAGCAACATCTCAGGGATAGGGGCACTGATCGAGAGTGCGGCTGGATGACTTCAGATTCCATAACCTGAAGAAGGACTCGACATGGAAACACGACAAATCGGATCGCTCAGTGTGTCGGTGGTGGGTCTGGGCTGCAATAACTTTGGTGGGCGCCTGGATGCCGAACGCACGGCGGCGACGGTGCAAGCCGCGCTCGATACAGGCATCACGTTCTTTGACACGGCGGACATCTACGGTGGCACACGAAGCGAGGAATTTCTCGGCCGCGCGCTGGGACGGCGCCGCGATGGCGTGGTCGTAGCCACAAAGCTGGAAGGATGTATGGGGCTTGTCGTTCACTCACTAAGGTGCAGATGTGCGGAAGTGGGCGGCAATGATAATGGGAACCGGCTATGTGGCAACCGGCAATTCATCTCAGCTGATGGTAAAGGTAGGGGAACGGCGGTTAAGGTCGCCTTCCATTTCTTTGGCAATACCGTTCGATGCGTACTGAAGAGTGCCGGAACCGAAGCGGCCGTTGATTGAATCCAGAGCCACCATGAGCTTCTTTGAGTGTTCTTTCCTTGCCGTCAAAGAGATTGGCTTGCACCTGGCTGGCAGGAACCGGGCCTACGAACATCACTCCGGCTTTTTTATAGGCAAAACCGTCGCGCCAGATCTTCCGAACGCTCTGCAAGGCCGCTTGAATCAATTCATGGGTGTGTCGGTAGCGATTGGAAGCTTGAGCGCCAGAGAATTGCTGTACTGTGCGACATCTTTAAATTGATTGGTGTGCAGGAAGACCGTGAGATTCGTAACCGCCAGCTTCTGCGCCCGGAGTTTCTCCGCCGCGCGGGTGACTTAGCTCGATACCGCCTGTTCCATTTCATGAAGCTGGCTGATTGCCCGCTCGAATGAACGGGCGCAGTAATGCCCTTCTTCAGTGGCGGACATTGTTCCAATTCCAGGCAGAACAGCCGCGCGGTTCCATCACGAGGCGGAGTCCCACAATTCCGATATGCTTCCTGATGAATTGGTCGTCAGTCTGGCGCAGCTCTAAGGCCGTCCTGATATCGTGTCCGTGCAGGAACTGCGAGTGTGCCTTGCCGATTCCCCAGACATCGGCAACGGTCGTTTTGGCTAACAAGCTTTCCCGATCGCAGCACGTGAGCAGGTCAAACACTCCGCCGGGGGGGGGCTTGGCGACGTCGCCGGCAATCTTCGCCAGGGTTTTGGTTTCGGCAATGCCGATGGAAACGGGGATGCCCGTCCAGCGCTTCACCGTAGAGCGGATAATCGCGGCATACTCGGCAAAGTTTTTAGAGCGGAACCCGGGGATGCTCAGGAACGCTTCATCGATCGAGTAGATTTCCAAATCGGGACAAAACTGCCCAAGGGTTTCCATGACCCGCTGGCTCGTATCGCCATAGAGCGCGTAGTTCGATGAAAACACCTACACGCGGTGGGCGCGGATGGTGTCGCGCACCATGAACTCGGGCACTTCCATGCCGATTCCAAGTCGCTTGGCTTCGTTGCTGCGGGCAACGACACAGCCGTCATTGTTGGAAAGCACAATAACCGGCTGGCCGTTCAGCCTGGGATTGAAAACCCTCTCGCAGCTTGCGTAGAAATTATTGCAATCAACCAGGGCAAAAAACCGGAGGGGAAGCGGAAGGCATGACTAGAGCGGATGAATGACGTTGGTAACCACTCCCCAGATCTCGAATGACCGGCCGTCCTGGATCTCGATTGGCTGGTAATCCTTATTGTCGGGGAGCAGGCGTATCACCCCATCGCGCTGGTAGAGACGCTTGACCGTCAGATCTCCATCGAGGGCAGCCACGATGACGTTGCCGTTCTTGGGTTCTAAAGAGCGATCGACCACCAGTAAATCACCGGAATGAATGCCTGCCCCGATCATCGAATCGCTGGACACGCGAACATAAAATGTTGCGGCAGGGTGCTTGACCAGATGCTTGGTAATGTCGAGCTTGCCTTCTAAATAATCGTCGGCGGGCGAAGGAAAGCCAGCGGGGAGCCGCCCTAAGAAAATGGGCAGTTTGTGCGTGTGGTGAGGTCGGGTGCGTAAATAGTTTCTACGGTCATAGTCCGGCGAGTCTATCCTTAAATTGCGATTGGCTCAAGCAGTTGTGGCGCGTTGTTTCTCGGACTGTTCACCAGGTGGCTCACCGGGTAGGCGTGCAGTTCTTCGCTGGGGCAGGAACGGAGCAAGGCTTTGAGCGGCTCTGTTTGGGCAGTAGGGTCAAGCCACTCATCATAGCTGGATGATGGAAGGATGACCGGCATACGGTTATGAATGGAAGACATCAGCTCATTGGGTTCAGTGGTGATGATGGTGCAGGATTCTATCGCCGGCGCGGGCGTTCCTGATTCTCCTGCCGGTGGTTGCCACCATTCCCACAGTCCGGCAAAGGCGAAGGGCTGTTTGTCCTTACGGCCTATCCACATCGGCTGTTTGCGTTCACCGACCCGTTGCCATTCATAAAACCCATTGGCAACAACCAGGCAGCGGCGTTTCTTGAAAGCCGATCGGTAGGCGGGTTTTTCAGCTACCGTCTCACACTTGGCGTTGATGCACTGATTGCCGAATTTGACTTCTTTCGCCCATACCGGAATCAGTCCCCATTTCAACAAGACGCACTCGCGCTTGGCGGACTCCGCTTTCAGCCGGATGGCAACGACATTTTGCGTTGGAGCAATATTGTAGTTCGCTTTGAATAAAGGTATCGGCTCATCAACCTTGAACTGCTGCGCGATGAGTTCGGGGCTTAGCGTCTGTGTATATCTTCCGCACATAGTGGCGTGATTGTAAGTAACAATGTCCGTTATGGACAGAGGTTTTAGAGCGGCCTATCCCCCTTTAGGTTGCTAGCACTGCATTTATGCCTTGTTCACAAACACGTGTTTGTGAATAGCACGAGCGGCACTCCTCGGCTACTGGCCAATCAAAATGGCCATAACGAGAACGGCCATAACGACCACCGTCGGATCTTCATCGGTTGCCCTCGCTCCGTACACGGTTGCAGCCGTAGTTTCTCGCTCGCGGTTTCGGCAATCTCTTCCATCGCGCGATCCAGATTCACCCGCAGCTGAATATTCTTACGTTTGCGTTCTTCAGGAGGGTATTCATCCAGGGTTTTGCCAGGAACCCTGATGGCCTCTTCCTGCTTGTTCCAAATGGCACCGGGGCATGATCCAAGCTGGACAGCCTCGACTTCCACAATCACAGGGCGAAATGCCCATCCGGCAATGTAGGCACCGCCACCCCAGAGCGGCAGGTCAATGAGCAGAAAATCGATCGCAAAATATCCACCAATCGCGGCTGGGTTCCATCCGCTCGCAAAGCCCACCACAATAAGTTCAACGAGCGTTTCGGTGGCTAACCCGGCTGCCCAGTATTTCCAAGGGACTGAGCCATAGGCTGTGATACGGGCTACGATGGCGATATCTGCCTTCGCCTGCTCGGCAAGAAGCCTGACCTCTCTTTCTTCGAGAATCCTTTCCGGTAGATTGAGCTGCTCCTGTAAGCGTTGTGTGTCCTCAAATGGGATGACGGTAAATCCCGGCTGTTTGGCCAACTGTTCCGTGAGACGACGCTGGGCGTGGAGTTCCACTGCTTCGACCAGTTGTTTTTTGAGGAGCGGTTCGTCTTCTGGCGTCGGTGCGGTATCGAACGAATGAATCTGTGTGCTTTTTCTAATCGTCGCTTCTAGAGACACGGGCGCCACCACAATCGTGATCGCTGGATCCGGCGGAGGCAGCGGTTGTGACTGCAACACGCTACAGCCTGTCAGAAGCACAAGGATGGTGAACGCAAGAAGGCTGTTATGTGCACGGCTCTGATGGAAAGCGGCTCGGCTGTCTACCATGCATAACCTCCTGTGAGCTGTCGATTCCGTTTCAGTGTTGCGTTGTGCCCGACCAGAAAGTGCAGCAGGACACTCGGGCGCACTTAGATTGCAGCAAGGAACCGGGATATGCGTGTTAGCTGACGGGAAGGTCTTGTATCGTCAAAATTGATCAAGGTTTGCCGCGATCGGGATCTCCTCGTATTAACAGTAAAGCCGCTACAAAGATGTAGACTACAACCCACTGGATGTTCTCGGTGTCCGACGACACGAACTGCCATATCGGCTCATAACTGAAGAGGACGATCACGATCACCATCATCGCCAACCCCATCCAATTCCACCAGCGCATCTCCATCATAAGAGTAGCTCCTTCGTCCTCACGCCACATGATCGTATAGTGCATGAAGCTTCCTCATTGCCCGCATGGCGGACAATGCTCACTTGTCACGTTGTGCAAACCGCTGGCGTATTAGACGCTGAGGGGAGGACGGAATAGGAACACGACGAAGCTCGGCACGTATAACGAGGGAATTGAATTTACATCATCTGTGTGAAGGGACAGGGTCTCAGGAACGGCAAGGATGACCGACTGGAATACAAAATGACAGGGACACCCATGATCCAACACGTTCCCCTCAGGAGACTGAGAATTGTCCACGATTTCAGCTTGTGCTGAGTAGATCGCATCTTGCCACTCACCAAGGCACGTGAGACCGGTGAGTTGCACTCCTAGAAGGAGAGTCAAGAAAAAGATAAGACCAATACGGATTGGGGAATGGCTCATACTGTGTCCGGTAAGTTCGGCTGGTAGCCTACCACTATGTGCGGGATTCAGTCGATACGGTATCGAAGCAACGCCTTCAGCGGCTCTGCCTGGGCGAGACATCAGCTCGTTCGGTTCCGTGGTGATGGAGATAGGGTGACACCAAAGTCCCCCGATCAGATAATTGAAACCCGAAGCACAATCCGTATTTCACAAACATCTGTTTGTGAAATACCCGACCGCCTGTCCTCGATATAACGGCAAATCCAGTAAAAACCTATTGCAAAATCTCATTGCAGAATCTATCTTGCAAAACTCCTTCTTGCTGATGAGTTTTGAAAGATGCTGCTCGGGTATGCCAGAGTCTCCACCGATGAACAGGATACGCGCTTGCAGCGTGACGCGCTGACGCGGGCGGGTTGTGAACGTATCTATGAAGAGAAAGCCTCCGGCGCGAAAGAAAACCGCCCTGAGCTCACCAAGCTGCTCGACCATGCCCGAAAAGGCGATGTGGTCATCGTCTGGAAGCTGGACAGGCTGGCGCGGTCGCGCGGGGGTGACGGCGGCAAGGATCACGCCGGCTAGAGTCGCATGCAGCCCCGAGCCATGCAGGCAGGCCCAGAGCACCACCCCGACCAAGGCATAAGGCAATGAGCGGTAGACGCCCCACCGGTTGAAGGCAGCCAGTAATCCTGTCACGGCAAGCGAAGCGAGCAGATACTGCATGTCGATCGCGTCCGTATACAGCAAAGCGATCAGTGCGATCGCGACGAGATCGTCCATGATGACTGCGGCGGTGAGGAACACCCGCAACTCGATCGACACCCGTTCTCCGAGCAGGACGATCAATGCCACGGCAAGGCGGTATCCGTGGCGATCGTCATCCCCCCAGCCCGCATGCCACGGACCGGGCGGGACGACGGCCAGATAAATGAACGCCGGCGCGATCATGCCCCCGCATGCGGCAAGGATGGGAAGCGCGGCGGCCTGTCTCGTCGCCAGGCGGCCCACCGTGAATTCCCGTTTGATCTCCAGCCCCACCACCAGAAAGAAAATGGTCAGCAATCCGTCGTTGATCCACTCGAGTACGGGCATGGTGAAATCACGGCCGCCGATGTGAAGACCAAAGGGTTCGTGCCACCAGGAAGCGAATGCCGAACCGAACGTCGAATTGCTGAGCAGAATCGCCACGACCGACATCAACAACAACGAGAGACCGGCTGATGGCGCCCATCGAACGAAATCCACCGTCGCGGTGTGGAGGCGATGCCCCAACGAGCCCAACATGGCCTCGGCCAGTGAACTCTCATCCCATGGCCCCTCATACCGGCGGTTGTTCAGATAAAAGGTCGGCGTTTCCAGCACGCCGCTGCGCTGCGCGCTTCTGGTATCTTCCGCGACCTGCGTAGCGGCCGCTTGCCATGCCGCTTCTGCTTCTCGTCGTGCGGCGGCAGATCGAACTCCGAGGCAATCCGTTCGAGGTCTCCTTCATGGAACGTCGGCCCTTGCTTCATCAGAGCATCGTGAATCGGCCAAAATCGGCCGGTCGCGTTTGACGCATATTCGGCAAGCTCAGCGGCTCGCTCGGCCTCGTCGCTGCCTGGAATGGGCCGATGCCGAAACACGTATCGCATTCGATCGCCGAACCGATCGCGCAACCCGGCAATGATTTCGTGCGCAGCATGGCAATAGGGGCAGGCATAGCTGCCGTACTCGACGAGGGTCATGTCGGCATGGGAGTTTCCGAGGATGTGATCCCGTGTGCTATCGACAGGGCGATCCAGCTTCGTTGCGTTTGCATGGTTCATACGTGATGATCCGTCGAGAGAATCAGAAAAACGGCGGAGATCTTCTTATACCATCTCTGGAAACATGAACGGAACGCCGTCCCGACAACCGAGAGAATCGTTGATGTCTTGTGTCCGATCTTCAGGGTTGATCTGAACCTGAACCGGGCGCAAGATGGCACTTCGGCAAAAACCGGTGCGACTGCGATCGAGAATGATGGGTGTATCTATGGACACGACGTACTGACACAGCCCCCTACTACCGACCAAGATACATGGCTCGGTTTACCCCTGGCTGCTTGGCGGGACACGAGCTCGGCAACTGGGACGGGGCTGCGTTAGAGCACGGGATCACGTCATAGAAAAAGGCAGACTGCAAAAGTGCTTCCGCATGCGAGAGAAAGGAGTTGCACATATGGCCACCATGTGCTCGCACTTGAACCAAATTCATGATGTCACGCCGAGCGCCGAAGGCTGTGAAGACTGTTTGAAGACCGGGGATACCTGGGTCCATCTTCGCCTGTGCTTGTCCTGCGGACATGTGGGGTGTTGTGATTCATCAAAAAATACTCACGCGACGAAACACTTCCATAAGACGCACCATCCGATCGTACAGTCGTTCGAGGCGGGAGAGCATTGGCGCTGGTGTTATGCCGATGAACTCATGATGTAACCGTTTGCCTGTCGGGCATATTCGACACGGCACACTCATGGGAGTTGGACGGAGAAGTGGCTGGCGTTGCCGGGCCGGACTTGAGGCGGGCATGAATCCGACGAGGAACTTGCGATGGCGCGCGTGATCAAGGCGCTCGTGTTTGACCTGGACGGCGTGCTCATCGACTCGGAGCAGGTCTGGGATGAGGTTCGAGAATCTTATGCCCGAGAGAACGGGGGAAGATGGCACGCCGACGCCCAGACCGACATGATGGGGATGAGTTCGCGCGAATGGTCCCGGTATATGCATGATGAGATGGGGCTGCGACAGTCCCCCGAGGAGATCTCACAGCAGGTCGCCGACCGTGTCGCGGGCGTCTACCGCGAGAAGCTGCCGCTGCTGCAAGGGGCTGCCGAGGCCGTGCAGCGGTTGGCGGAGCGGTGGCCGCTTGCGGTGGCCTCGTCTTCAAACCGGCCGGTGATTGACCTGGTGCTGGAGTTGGCCGGCCTGACGCCCTGCTTCGCCGTCACGGTGTCCTCCGAGGAGGTACGCCACGGTAAGCCGCAGCCGGATGTCTATAGAGAGGCCGCACGGCGGCTGGCCGTCGCGCCCGCGCGCTGCGCGGCTATTGAAGACTCGCAGAATGGGATTCTCTCCGCCGCGTCAGCTGGCATGCTCGTCATTGCGATCCCGAATCGCCGGTATCCACCGAGTCCAAAGGCACTTGGTTCCGCGGCTTTGGTCCTCGATTCCTTGAGCGACCTCACGCCGGCAACCGTCGAGTCGCTGTAGGTGTTCCCTTCCGGGATCGTGCAGGCATCCCAGCGATGCCGTTATGTTGCCCATTTCCGCGATGTCGTGGCCCGTACGCCGTTCTTTAGTCGTTTGCCCGAACAGTCTTGCCAGGCGAAGGAGAAGCGGTTCAAGGGTATTACCGGGTCGACGCGATGTGTCGGCGGGATCATTATCGACCCGTGGCTTCCTGTCCAGCTTCGAGCCTCTCCGGAGGTCGGCCCTCATACGCCGTCTTGAGGCACTACCCAGAACACGCATCAACGCAGGCCGCTTCTCCCACAGTCGATAAGGAGACAGAATTCATGGAATACCGCAAATTCGGCAACACCGGCATGGTCGTATCGAAACTCGCCCTCGGCTGTCCACCCGGTTCAGCAAGGTTGTCGGCGAGGGGACCGACAACCCTCTTGGCGGCCAGTGAGGGAGCTAACAATGCAGTACAAGCATCTCCCCGCGCAGGCTCAGACGGGGAAGGTCCGGGGAAGGGTGGGCAAGGCGCGACGATCTTCCATGCGAAGGCATTCGCAAAGGCCCTGTCGCTCTACTCGCACCACTGACGTCCTCGCCCCGCCGGGCAGCACACACGCTTTAAGGAGTGAACAATGAAACTCGCAGCAACTTCTCACCACATCCAGGAGCGTCTTATGAAGAAGGCGATGCTTGCAACGATCGCAATGGTGGTGCTGACGAGTTCTCTTGTTGCTGTAACCCGGTCGCCGGCATCGCCTTCCGCCACATCAGCCGAAGCACCGAAGCTGACTCGCGCAGTCGTGATGGCCGGCTTGCAAGAACCGTGGGACATCGCCTTCACGCCCGACGGCGTGATGCTGTTCACCGAGAAGGGTCGCGGCGTGTCGGCACGCCTGGCCGATAAAAAGACGGTTCGACTATTCGGCACCAACGGATCGGCGCTGGTGGCGCCGGATCTGTTTTGCGAGGGCCAGAGCGGCGTGCACGGAATCGCGGTCGACCCCGATTTCGCCAAGGGAACGCGCGACATCTACGTATACATCGCTTCCAACCTGCGCAAGCCGGCCACCAATCGAGTCGTTCGCTTGACCGTCAACGCCGACTACACGAGTGTCGGCAACCGCACCGACATCATCGAAGACATCTCGTATAAAAATGCGGCCAATGGCGCTGGCATCGCCGGCGCCCACAGCGGCGGACGCATCCGCTTCGGACCCGATCGCTTCTTGTATGTCTCGACCGGTGACAATCACAACGCAACGCTGCCGCAGGACTTGAAGCGTCTCAGCGGCAAGGTGCTGCGGGTGAGTCGCGACGGCACCGCGGCGCCCGGCAACAATACGCCGGCCGGCGGCGATCCGCGCATCTTCACCTACGGTCACCGCAACGTGCAGGGCATCACCTTCAGGCCGGCGGGTCAGCCGAACGCCGGCCAACCTTTTGCCGCCGAGCACGGCCCGAATCACACCGATGAAGTCACTGCGTTGGTGGCGGGTGGGAATGCGGGATGGGACCCGCAGAATCGGCCGGGACTGCGTTGCCCCGATAACTATTGCGGCTACGCGGGCGACCCGACCACGATGCCGATGACTGACATGCAGCGCTTCCCCAAAGCGATGCCCCCAAGCTGGGCCTACAACGGCAGCGGCCGCGGCATGGACTCGGCTCTGTTCCTCGACGGCAAACAGTGGAGAGGATGGAACGGCCGCTTACTAGTGAGCTTGATGGGTGGCCAGAGGATTGCCGTGCTTGAACTGGATGCGCGTGGCATGGCGACGAACGAGGCGACCGTCGAGTTGCCCGCAACGCGAACCCGCACCCTAGTGCAAGGCCCCGACGTCAATCTTTACACCGCCAACGATGACGGAGAGGTCTGGCGCGTCGTTCCGAGGTGATCGAACATGAACACGCAATCCGACAACGGTCGTGAGATCGCGGAAGAAGAATCCGGCCGGCCCTCTGACCGGCGCCGCCTCAGTCAGTGAAGCGCAGCAATGGGAAAGACCAAATGAAAGGAAAAGACACAATGAGAATCCGAAAGCTCGGCAGCCTGGAAGTCTCGGAACTCGGCTTCGGCAACATGGGCCTCAGTGGCGGCCACTACGGTCCGGGTGTGGACCGGGCCCAGGGCATCCGTGTGATTCGCGACGCCTATGAGCGGGGCGTCACGTTCTTCGACACCGCGGAAGTCTACGGCCCCTACGTCAACGAGGAATTGGTCGGCGAGGCCCTCGCGCCGGTCCGCGACAAGGTCGCCATCGCTACCAAGTTCGGCTTCAAGATCGACGGCACGAACGGCTTGGACAGCCGGCCGGAGCGCATCCGGCGGGTCGTCGAGGAATCGTTGAAGCGTCTCAGGACCGACCGCATCGATCTCTACTACCAGCACCGGATCGATCTCACCGTGCCGATCGAGGACGTGGCCGGCACGGTCACGGATCTGATCAAGGCCGGGAAGGTCCTGCACTTCGGCCTCTCGGAGCCGAGCGCGAAGACCATTCGCTTGGACGGCGGTGTCGAAACACTAAGCGTGCCCGGTTCGGTAAAGGTGACGATTGAGCTTCTCGGCAAGAACGACTCGAAGAGAGACGGATGAGGCTACCCAGACGTGTGGCCACACCCGGTCATCGTCCACGCAACGAATCTCAGGGAGGTAGACCATGAGAGGAACTGTTCTGTACGGGCCGAGCGACATCCGGTTTGAAGACCGCGAGACGCCGAGGATTGAAGAACCAACCGATGCCGTCATCCGCATGGCCGCGACGTGCGTATGCGGGTCAGACCTGTGGCCGTATCGCGGGCTTCAACCACTCAATGGACCCACGCCCATGGGACATGAATACTGCGGCATCGTGGAGGAGATCGGCGGCGCAGTGCGGTCGGTCAAGCCGGGGCAGTTCGTCATCGGCTCGTTCGCTACGTCCGACAACACGTGTCCCTACTGCCAAGCCGGCTACCAGTCGTCGTGCATGCACCGCGAGTGGATCAGTCGGGCGCAAGCGCCGGTACTACGCGTGCCGCTCGCGGACGGCACGCTGGTTGCCACTCTAGATGTTCCCTCAGACGACCTGGTCCCGAGCCTGCTGGCGGTCTCCGATGTCTTCGGGACCGGGTGGTTCGCCGCTGACGCAGCCAATGTCAAACCTGGCTCGACGGTCGCAGTGGTCGGTGACGGTGCTGTCGGGCTACTCGCCGTTCTGTCCGCCAAGCAGATGGGGGCCGAGCGGATCATTGCGATGAGCCGTCACGAATCACGGCAAACGCTCGCTCGCGAGTTTGGGGCAACCGACATTGTCATTGAACGCGGCGACGAAGGCGTGGCCCGCATCAAAGAGCTGACTCGAGGGATTGGCGCTGACTCCGTGCTCGAATGCGTTGGGACGCAAGAGTCGATGATGCAGGCAATCCGTTCCGCGCGTCCAGGCGGATACGTCAGCTACGTCGGCGTCCCGCATGGAGTCGAGCTTAACGGCGAGGAACTGTTCTTTGCGCACGTCCATCTCCACGGCGGCCCTGCGCCGGTGCGGCGTTACTTGCCGAAGCTGATCGACCTGGTGCTGAACGGAACGACCAACCCTGGAAAGGTGTTCGACCTGACCCTGCCGCTGGACCAGGTGGCGGAGGGCTACCGCGCGATGGACGAGCGTCGCGCGATTAAGACGTTGCTGCGGCCGTAAGGCGCTTTGCGGCGTGCGGCCGGAACGAACCAAGAGACGAGAAGGCTGTAGGGGGACAAGAAGCCGTGTCAATTGGGACTCCCACCAGACCGAGAGTCGAATGTTGAGGAAGGCGAGGGCCGCAGCGTTCTTGGGTCTCATCGATGCCCGATATCAGGACAATGAAGGCTATCCATCGCCTGCTCATTGCCTAGAATGAAAGGGCTATGCCTTATGAAACCTAGGGAATGTGCCAGTACAGGAGCGGTTCGTGCATAACGCAGTATCCGTGGTATTGGCGAGATGACATTATGCTATGCGTTACCGTAGAACCTGCTCGGTCGGCGACGGCAGTGTCGTGGTACACGCCGTCCCGGCGGCCACGGTCGTTGCGGGCAATCCCGCGCATCATTCGCGCGCTTGAGAGCGGGAAGGACGATAGTGAGGTGTGAAAGAAACAGCGCGAGAGCGGCGCCCGCGTGTGCTGTAGCCTGAAAGAGGACTCGACATGGAAACACGACGAATCGGATCGCTCAGCGTGTCGGTAGTGGGGTTGGGTTGCAATAACTTTGGGGAGCGCTTGGATGCCGAACGCACGGCGGCGACGGTGCGAGCCGCGCTCGATGCAGGCATCACGTTCTTTGACACGGCCGACATCTATGGAAAAACCAGAAGTGAGGAATTTCTCGGCCGCGCGCTGGGACGGCACCGCGCCGGCGTCGTCGTGGCCACGAAATTCGGCATGGAGGTGGACGAGCGGCGGCGCGGCGCGAAGCTGGCATATGTTCGTCAGGCGGTCGAGGACAGCTTGCGCCGTCTGGGAACCGATCGCATCGATCTCTATCAACTGCATCAGCCCGACCCCGACCACGCCGATTGCGGACACCCTGGGTGCCCTTGATGAACTCGTGCGGGCTGGCAAGGTGCGGGAGATCGGCTGCTCCAACTTCTCGGCAAGCGAGCTTCGTACGGCGAGGGAAGTCACGCAGCCAGGCGCGGCGCGGTTTGTCAGCGTGCAAAACGAGTACAGCCTCCTGCACCGGGATCCGGAGCGTGAAGTCCTGGACGAATGCAGGCGCGCCGGTCTAGCCTTCATCCCATATTTTCCGCTGGCGAGCGGTCTGCTGACGGGCAAGTATCGACATGGCCAACCTCCTCCCCCAGGAAGCCGGCTTCAGTCTCGATTCGGCACGGAGCCCTTCACGGAGGAGAATCTTCTCCTGGTGGAAGCGCTCCTCAGTTTTGCGACTTCGCGAGGACGTACGCTGATAGAACTCGCCATCTCATGGTTGGCTTCGCGGCCGACCGTCGCTTCGATCATTGCCGGGGCGACCTCACCCGAACAAGTAAGAACCAATGCTGCCGCCGCTGGCTGGAAGTTAACCGATGCAGAGCTCGTCGAGATCGACGCGATCTTGTCGCAGTCGGTTCAGGCCTCCAGCTCTTAAAAAGGAGTTCCATCATGAAGATCGCACTAATCGGAGCGACGGGATTTGTTGGGTCGGCTCTTTTGAAAGAAGCATTGGATCGCGGCCATGAGGTCACGGCCATCGTCCGACATCCGGAGAAATTACAGCCGCATGAGAGGCTCCGTCCGCAAGAGGGAGATGTTTACAAGCAGGACGAAGTGGCCCGCTTGGTGGCCGGGCACGATGCCGTGATCAGCGCCTTCAATCCTGGATGGAGCGATTCCGATATCTACAACCATCAGGTGAAAGGAACAGAGGCCATCATCAAAGGCATGAAGAAGGCCGGTATCAAGCGCCTCCTCTGGGTGGGAGGAGCGGGCGGCTTGGAGGTCAAGCCTGGAGTCCAGTCGGTGGATACTCCGGAATTTCCAAAAGACTGGAAACAGGGTTCACTGGCAACCCGCGAGGCGTTGAATCTGTTGCGCAAAGAATCAAGCTTGGATTGGTCCTATCTCTCCCCTTCCGCCGATTTGTCCCCCGGCCAACGCACCGGAAAGTTCCGGCTTGGGAAAGACCAGTTGCTGACGGACGCGAACGGCAAAAGCCATATCTCGACTCAGGATTATGCGATGGCGATGATCGACGAAGTGGAGCAGCCAAGGCATATCCGTCAACGGTTCACGGTGGGCTATTGATATCGAGAGGTAGAAGTTCCTCTGAGCCTGAGCACGTACTGACTCGTGACAAGACTAATTCGATAGTGAAGGAGGAGTATTATGAGCAACCATACGCTGAAAGGGAAGTGGCCGTTATCGACGCCAGCGTAAGACGAAGGTCTGCAGGCATCGTAACTTCTTCCACATTCCGCCATTCTTGCTTCGTGAGCAAGGGCTTACCCTAGGTCACTTTCCTTTTTGTTTGTACTTACAACCAATGGATTATGAATACATGATCACGGTCGCGATGATGGGAAAGACCATCATGGCTGGCGAACCAATGCGCAGATCAAGCCGTGCGTCTGTAATCTCGAAGCGGGGCCAATTTTATGCAGTGGGAAATCTGACGGATGGCGATTGCAGGTATAAAGATGAGGGCAAGGAATGTAACGCGCACACCCGACTCAAGACACTTTTAGATATTGACGAAGCTCAAGGTAGTGATCGTCAGAAAGGAAGTCAGTAGGGCAGAACGCAGGACCGGTTTCTTGATATGCGATTAACGCGGGGCCAGCAACATCTTTCCGTAATTAACAAAGGAGGAAGTGCTATGAAAACTGCCGCAGTTATCGGGTTATCTTTAGTGACAGCTTGTTTGTTGACAACGACATCCTTTGGCCAGACGGGTGGCGAGGAAGGAAAGTATAAGGTTCTTCCCTATCCACAAGGAGGAGTCAAGCAAACCAAAAAGAATACATTTGTTGGGCAAACCGTAAAAGATAAACAGGGTCAGACGGTCGGCACATTGAACAGTGTTGTGCTCGATACGGCAAGCGGGAATATCATAGCTGGTGTTGTGAAAATTCCTCTTTCCAACGATCGATCCGCGCTGGAACCCGTACCCTGGAAGAATATTCATGTTGACCCAAATAACGGAGAGGTGCATCTCAATGTGACGCTAAAGGAGTTGGTGCCGAACGCGGTCACCCCTTACATGCGCGAAATCGTGAAGGGCATAGAGGAACAGACTCAATAGAAACGGCCGGATGCGGTCGAATTTGAGATCGTCCAGCAGCTCTTGGTTAACCCCAAGGGCTGCTGGGCCGGTTCGTTCGTCATCACTAGTGGAATCCTAAGTCGCTCGACGTATGGCAGATCTCTTTCCGAGAGGATTGCTGGAGTCGCATTCATGATAGTTTTCACCGCAGCTGAACATCGACCATTCTCAATCGCAGTCGCAAGTCCGTTCTAAGGATGAATCTTCTAGTCGTGTGCAAACGTAAAGGGAGATGCCATGTCAATACGCTATCGACAGATGCTTTTACTCGCCTTAATCGGAACGATCCTCACCCTAACGCCTCAGGCTGATGCAGTAAGCGAGACAGAAGGGCCGCCACGGGGCCATCTGAAAATCTCGGGTGTCGTCGTGCAAAAGGCAGGAACTCTGGCCGTAAAGAGTCCGGATGGGGCCACTTACCAGCTCAATCCGAACCAATCTCTCCGTCACGGACACGAGCCGTTCAAAGAGGGCGATGAGGTCGCGGTGCTGCTCAATGAAAACAACGCGGTCATTGATATTCATCCGAAAGGCCAGGAGGGCAAGCATCGCTTCGTGACGGGCAAATTGATCTATGTCGGCAAAATGAAGCCGGAGATCAAGCTGGCGACACCACAAGGGGAGAAAGTCTTTCCGATCGAGCGCCAGGAGATCAAGACCGGAGCCTTTGAAGAAGGGGCTATGGTGACTGCGGAACTGAATGAGGCGGGTACCCTGATTGATCTTCACCACGAGAGCGGCGGAGACAAACACTAACGGTCGCCGAGGTCAACGCAATCTTATCGTGGTCGATTCAGCTGTTCGGCTCATAAAAAGGCCGAGGGGGCGAATTTATTCACGGTACCGAAGCGGGTCGTGACGCGTGGTCATGTTTGAGTGAGGAGTCAGCAGCAAGTAGTGGTCGCTGACGCGAGGAGTGAACGCATATGAGCAAGCCTTCTGTCGATGCCAATCCGACGCTTCCCATCCAGGACGATGACCATATCGCGGGATCCGATACTGCAGCCGTCACGGTTGTAGCTTACTGCGATTTCGAATGTCCCTATTGCGGCCGTGCATATCCCATCATCAAACGACTTCGGACTCGACTCACAGATCGTCTGCGGTTCGTCTTTCGCCATTTCCCATTGATTCATAAACATCCTCTCACTCAACAGGCCGCAGAAGCCGCGGAAACGGCCGATGCCCAGGGTCGGTTTTGGCCCATGTACGATCTGCTGTTCGAGCATCAAGAGGCTTTGGAGAATCGCCATCTGCTCGTCTACGCAGAACATCTCGGTCTCGATGTCGGACGGTTTGAACAAGAATTAGTGGGCCGGGTTCATGAACAACGCGTGAACCGGGATGTGCGAAGCGGCCGGGGCAGCGGAGTAACGGGAACCCCGACCTTCTTCGTGAACGGTGACCGCCACATGGATGAGGAGACCCTGGAGCGCCTCATATTGCGCATGAGTGAACGGGGGCCCGTATGACATTATCACGCAGAACTATCGCACAGATCATTGAACCGGAGCCTGTCATCAAGGGGGCGGGCGTCACGACGTGAGATTGGCGAATGCCTATTCGGTCCAAATCATGATCGATGGGCGCTCTATTCATCAATTGTCCAAATTAATGGAGGGATAACCATGGCGACACAAGTCACAATTAACGATCCGGCCAAGGCGAAGGCTTATTTCGAGGCAAAGATGGCGTTCACCACGGGGCCTGTGGAACTCGAACGCATGATGAAGAACAACGAGGTGAATGTCGTGGACGTTCGTGCCGCCGAAGATTACGCTGAGGGGCACATTCCGAGCGCGATCAATCTGCCGAAAGACCAATGGCAGACCTTGAAAGGCCTGCGCAAGGACAAGACGAATGTCCTGTACTGCTATTCCCACGTCTGCCATCTCGCTGCGACGGCGGCTGTCGAGTTTGCGGGCAAAGGCTATCCCGTCATGGAATTGGATGGTGGATGGCGGTGGTGGAAGGACGATGATTTCACCGTCGAAAAGTGACAAGGTTGCAGGATTTCTGGAGTCGGATCATGTCAACATCTTCCGGATGGCCAGTTTCGAGTCGCATGACAGAAAGGAATGTATATGGACAACACAACACAAGCCACCGACCAACCGGTTCTGAACCATATCCAAGGACTCGTGAAAGAAGAACATCGATTGTATGAACAAGGTGAACGAGTGACGCTGAGTGATACCGACCGTCAGAAGTTAGCGAAGGTTCAAGTTGAATTGGATCAGTGCTGGGATCTCTTACGTCAACGGCGAGCCCTTCGCGATGTCGGATTGGATCCAAATATGGCACAATTCCGTTCTTCACAAGTGGTGGAGAATTACGAGCAGTAGCAACCGCGGTCACACGCGAGCCTTCAGGGCGAGGCTTCTTTGAAAGGATGTCGTCCTGACGGCCACAAACACCCTGATGGCAGAACTCGCGCAGGATTGGAGCCGACCAGAGGGCGGGCAACTGCTCGGCATCCTGTTCAACGAGGTCCTGCCGAAGATCGGGTAGGAGCGTTCGACTGGCCCGGAACTAACGAAATGACAACACCAACAAGGAAACAAACATGAGCATCAACGGAAAAGTCGCGTTCGTGACCGGGGCCGCGAGCGGCATCGGCCGCGCTGCGGCGCTGGCGTTCTCCCGCGAGGGGGCCAGCGTGGTGGACGACGACGTGGATGTGCATAACACCAGCGAAGTCCTCTTCCGCCTCTGCGCCAACACCGACCCGCAACGCGACAGCATCTTCACCAAAGGCCCATCCGACGTGCTCGACCATGCCACCAGCAAAATCGCCATCGGCAGCAAACTTGGCATTGACGCGACGAAGGAATTGCTCGGCGAAGGCTTCAAACGCCCCTGGCCGCCGCTCATCAAGATGGATGAAGCTGTCCGAAAGAGAGTGGATGCGTTGTTTGGAGGAAAGTTGTGAACACGAAGTCACTCGTCGCTCTGAGCCAAGCGGTTCCTTTGCCGAACTCCATCTTGTGGCTCAGATTAAGCACATGCTGAAAGACGAAGGTCATTGCTTGGCGAGGATAGAGCGGATCTAATAAAAAGAAAGGCGATCAAATGCTGGATCATATTTTTCTAACAGTAGTCGACCTCGAACGCTCGATCGCATTTTATGAGAAAACATTGGCCTCTCTCGGGATTGAGCATGCGATCGATTACGATGGCAAGGATGGTCCGCAAGGCCATCCGGACCTTAAGGGTTTCGGACGCGACAACCGTGTGTCTTTCTGGCTGCGCAAGGGGAGTCCGGAGCCGCAAGCAGTTCATGTTGGATTCGTGGCCCGCAGCGAGACGGAGGTCCATGCCTTCTACAGGGCAGTCATGGCGGCGGGTGCCAGCGACAACGGAGAGCCGGGAGCGAGACTCCACTACGACCCCTGTTACTTTGCTGCCAATGTTTTCGATCCCGACGGTTACAGCTTGGAGGCGGTTTATAAGAGCTGGCAACACCCACAATCATGAAAAAATTACTTATCTATGGAGCGACCGGCTACACCGGTCGCATGGCAGCGGTGCAGGCGAAAAAGACTGGGCTGGACTTCGTGATTGCGGGGCGAGACGAGCCAAAGCTTGCGAACCTTGCCAGCGAGTTGAAAGTGGAGCACCGGGTCTTCGCGCTCGACGATGCAAACGTAATTCAGGAAGCGTTGGCTGGCATTTCCGTCTTGCTGAACTTTGCAGGTCCGTTCGCACGGACCGCTAGCCACTGATTCGTGCCTGCATGGAGGTCGGCGTTCACTATCTGGACATCACCGCGGAGATCAACGTCTATCGGCTGGCGGATCGGCTCGATCAGGAAGCATGTGATGCCGGTGTGATGCTCCTGCCTGGTGTCGGCTGGGATGTGGTTCCAACCGATTGCCTCGCGAGCTATGTAGCCGGGCAGGTCGAAAATCCACAAACCCTCCGGATCGCGCTTCAAGTTGCGGGTTCAATGTCCCGCGGGTCGGCGATCAGCATCGGCGAGATCATCGGAGCGGGTTTGATGGTCCGAAAAAGCGGCGAACTCGTTGCGACGCCGGACGCGAAGCCGGAGTTTTTTGATTTCGGCGAGGGGCCCGTCATATGCGCGCCGCTGTCCTTCGGCGACCTCGTCACCGTCTGGCATTCGACGGCGATCCCGAATATCTCGATGTTCGTCCATATCACCGGTGACGCTTTTCCTCAGGGCGACCTCACGCAACTTCCCGACGGCCCCAGTCGCGAGCAGAGGGAAGCGCATCCTGCCCGGGCGGTAGCTGAAGTAGTTGGCGCTGATGGGGCAACTGCCCGCGCTGTGATCGATACCGTCAACGGCTATTCTTTCACTCCAATGTCGGCAATCGAGGCGGCGCGGCGGGTTTTAGCCGGAGATCACCGACCCGGATTTCAGACGCCCGCAAACGTCTTCGGCAGGAGCTTTGCAGAATCCATCGAGGGGACGCGCATCAGTGACGTTATGGTTTAGGACTTCGTCACTTCTGCCGCTTTCGGACTCAAATTCTGGAAACAAACACCTGAAACTTTCGCACTCCGCCTCACCCACATTTTCCATGTCGTTCTCGAAAAGAATCCGCATGGAACAGCCAAAAAGGAAATTGAACCATGAATAAACTAACAGGAAAAGTTGCAGTCGTCACCGGTACTTCAAAAGGCATCGGTGCCAGCATCGCCAAACATTTCGCGGCCGAAGGCGCATTGGTCGTCGTCAATTATGCCTCCGATCAGCCGGGAGCGGACAAAGTCGTTTCAGAAATCATCGCCGCAGGTGGAAAGGCGATTGCCGTGCAAGGCGACGTCTCGAAGCAAACGGACATCAGCCGTCTTTTCACCGAGACCATCACTGCGTTCGGCAAGCTGGACGTGCTGGTAAGCAATGCTGGGCTTGCGGTATTCGAGATGGTCGCAGATCTGACAGAAGAAGCGTTCCACAAACAGTTCAACGTGAATGTGCTTGGGCATTTCCTGGCCATTCGCGAGGCATTGAAGCACTTCGGCGAATCCGGCGGGAGCATCATCAACACCAGCTCGATTCTGAGCACTGATTCCTTATATGTGGCGAGGGATCATGGTGCATGAGGACTCAAGCGCCAGCGTGTAGACCTGACCTTCCCCTGATTTCACAGACACCTCCAGAAGGAGGAGAATGATGAAATCGGAGGACAGAATGATCACCAAGACACGACGGCGGTCCACGGAGGAATTTAAAGACGAAGCAGTCCGG
>Ga0134126_10001975_pt1 | contig 26030 bp, 23 predicted proteins | sample KB31752_FD_96881 | JGI IMG/M metagenome (GOLD analysis project Ga0134126, IMG submission 96881) | Terrestrial soil microbial communities with excess Nitrogen fertilizer from Kellogg Biological Station, Michigan, USA - KB3-175-2 | ecosystem: Environmental > Terrestrial > Soil > Unclassified ... | reverse complement strand
GGACGGACCCGATCATCGCCGCGGCGCAGATCGTCTCGGCTCTCCAGAGCATCGTCAGCCGCAACGTCGATCCGCTCCAGTCCGCGGTGGTGTCGGTGACTCAGATCCGCAGCGGCGATACATGGAATGTCATCCCGGACGAATGCCTCATCCGGGGCACGACGCGCTGGTACGAGGAGGAGACCGGCAATCGCATCGAAGAGCGTATGGCGAATCTCACGAGCTCGATTGCCGCCGGCTTTGGCTGTTCCGCCGCGGTCCGCTATGAACGGCGCTACCCCGCCACGATCAACGATCCCGCCTCGGCGAAACTCCTTCGCGACGTCGCAGGCGGGACGGGCCTGAAGGTCGCCGACGCGCCGCCGAGCATGGGCGGCGAGGACTTCGCCTATATGCTGCGGGCCGTGCCGGGAAGTTATCTTTGGCTCGGCGCGGCACGCACCGGCGAGAATCCCGGCCTGCATTCGGCGCGGTATGACTTCAACGATGACGCGCTTCCCGCCGGCGTCGCGCTCTGGGTGTCCCTCGTGCGGCGGTGTCTCGCCCGTCCCTGAGCGAACCGCCCATCACGTCCGTGGGCCTGCGGCCTGTGGCCCTTCCCTGACGAGGGCGTCCGCCGCATTGGCTTCCAGGACCCACGTGGCCGCCGCGTCCACGGTGTATTCATCCTCGAACCAAAGGAACCCGAAGTTGGTGATGCATTCCGGGAAGTCAGGCTTGATCACGATGTAGCCCGGGATCATGCCGCCGGGAATGAAGGTGTTGTCGGCGCGATTGTTGCCGTACGCCTGCAGCTTGGAGGCCGTGCCAATCGCCGAGATATACGACTCGCTGGAAACGGGATGCGTCCCGAGCAGGTAGTTGGCGGCGCGCAGGGTGTATTCCGGCCCGATGAGATCGGGAAACGCCTCGTGCAGGAAGTACATCTGCACGCCGAACTCCGCTACCTCGGAGGAGCCGCCCCAGGCGCCCTGCGAGGGGGGCACCCCGAAGGGCGTGCTGGCGAGGAAGCCATTCAACTGCGGAACGAAGGTCTTGACCGCCGCCCTGAGGCGGGTCCGGTAGTCGGCATCGAGGTAGGGTAGGGCACGGACCGCCATCCAGCCGCCGAAGGCGATCTGCTTTCCCGTCGCGGGGAAGAGCTTCTCGACGCGCTTCTTGTAGGGATCCGCGCCGTGGGTGGCGATCGTCAGCTCCACGGCCGCCGTCCATTCCGGCGAGCCCAGGCCGAACTCGCGATACCCGCCTTCACCCTCCAGATAGCTCGGCAGATGCCGGTGGACGGGGTCAGCCTCCGCATCGTTCCAGAGCCTGATGGCGGCATCGAGACATTGCTTCGAGAGCGGGTCGTTCCAGCCCTTCAAGGTACCGGAGGCGATGGCCAGCGACGCCGCCGCGGCGTATTCCATGCTCGGGGACGTCATAGTCCACGCCCAGCGCGGGTCCGGATTGTTGGAGTAGGCTCCAGTCTGTGAGGCGCCGTCGCCAACGAAGGTGTACCACTGCAGGTAGGGTGATTGCAGTCCTGTGAAAGGGTGTCCGACCGCATGGATCTGCGCGAGCGTTTGCAGGACGCCGTGCTCGACCTGCTCGACGATATCGGGGATGCCGTCCGGCCGGTGCATTTCAACCGAGCGGGCTTTCTCGTTCACCGAGAGCTCGTCCCACTTCATGTGGAACGTCTCATAGGCCAGAGCCAGATTCTGGATGGTCCCGTATTGACCGAAGGCATCGTTGTCGAAATCCCCCGCGTCGAACCACCCGCCGACGTTCAGACCCGGGATGTGCTCTCCGGGCTTGAAGGGGGATTGGGTGTCGGAGCCCATCCAGTAGCCGTCGAAGTGCGTTGTGTTGGGCGGGGCCTGCAGAGCGTCAGTCATGTGTGCGACGCCGTGCCACAGGCGATAGGCATCGCGCACTGACACGTGGTCCATTTGCACGGCCAGGAAACCATCGAGGGTGGTCTGCCAGGTCTTGCCATAGACATCCTGCGCGATGGGAAACACATCGGTCCGTTGCCCGGCGTATTCGATGACGTACAGCCCTGGCTCTCTGACCGGGGAGAAATCGAATTTCGCGTAGTGGTAGCGCAGCCAGGGCGTTGGCCTCGAGACGGGACCCTCGAACACCTTGCGATAAGTGCCATCTTCGGAGAGCCGCAGCACCGCCGCTGTCGCGGGGGCCGGGAAGCGCGGGTCGAGCTCCATGACGGCGACTTTGGGGAAGGCGGCGGCGTATCCCGCCTGGCTGTGCGCGATCATCGGGGGCCGCGTCCAGCCGGGGATGTTGCTCGGCCGGATGTGCCACACGATGGCACCTGTCGTCTTGCCCGCGGGAATCAGCGTGCGCAATACGTACCAGCCGTTTTGCGCCTCGTTGCGTCCATCGTAAAGGAGGAGCGGTCCGGTCTGCGAAGTCACGCTGAGGCGGTCGAGCGGATCGTCCACGGCCAATGTCATGCTCTTGCCCGTGGCGAACGGCAGAGGTTGGGTGTAGCCCTTGGCCTGGTGCCACTGCTCCACGTACCACGGGCCCTTCGGGTCTGCGGGCTTCGGCGGGACCACGGACATCCGTGCTTCGGGACTGCGCGGGAAGACTCCAAACTCGCGGCCGTCGACGGCGTACGCCTTGTCCATATACAAGGAGGGCAGGAGCTCCAGATTGAATCCGGCCCGGCCGACCAGCGCCTGTGGCAGTGGCTTGTCCAGGTTCACACTCACCCGCACTCCGCCGCGCTCGGCCGCGACCACGACGTGATAGTAGAAGTGATATGCCGGATAGGAAACGTCGGCGGTCAGTCGATCGTGTTCCTTGTCGGCGTGCCGTGCGATGAGGTGCGGAATCACATCCCATTGCTCCGGCGTCGGCAAAAGACGCACGCTGCCGTTCGTGGCGATGCGCTGGCCGTGCAGGATGATCTGCATGGCGGCATCCTTCTGATCGAAGAAGACGGGACTGTAGTTGTCGTCGTACAGCATGACGCTGACACCCGGCGCATCGAGGTAACCGCTGTCGGTGACCTTCATCGCCAGATCGGCGCCGGATGCGGGGAGGCACCGCAGCCCGCCAACGAACAGCAACATCGCCGGAACTGACCAAGATCGAGGGCGCATGAGTCGACTCCAGTCGCGAATGGTAACGATACCATAAAAACCGGTATCGAATGCAAACCGATGAGCCGGCCGTGAGGCGAGGAGCAGTACCTAGGCGACGGTCACGCGGTTGCGTCCGGCGCGTTTGCTCTCATAGAGTGCGGCGTCGGCGGCCCGGACCAGGATGCGCGGCGAGATGTCCTGGTCGCCGCGATGGGGTGAGAACCCCGAGATGCCGAAGCTTCCGGTGATCCGCAGCGGTCCCGCGGTGGTCTGGCATGGAGTCAGGCTGGTGCGCTCGCGCAGGCGCCGCGCAACGAGGAGCGCCTTGGGGATCGCGACTTCGGGCAACACGACCGCGAATTCCTCGCCGCCGATACGCGCCACCCAGTCCTCGCCCAGCCGCAGGCCGTGTGTGAGCCGCGCCGCGAATTCCCGCAGCACCTGGTCGCCGATCTCGTGGCCGTGGGAGTCGTTCACCGCCTTGAAGTGATCGATGTCGCACATGACGAGCGACAGGGCGCGACGCAGCCGCACTGCGCGCTCGACCTCGCGGGGAAACTCGTGCTCGAAAAAGCGTCGGCTGCCGCAACGCGTGAGCTCATCGACGGTCGACAGGATGCGGTTGTCCGTCATGGCCAGTTGCAGCGCGGCCGAGAGACTCACGATGCGTCGGGCGGTCGTCAGGTGCGCCCAGAACTCCTCGCCACCGGCCTCGGCCGGCATGCAATCGTTGGCTCCCCGGCGCAGAGCCTCGCGGGCGCCCACTGTGCCATCGACATCGACGTAGACCACGTGCGTCGCCGAGCCTGCATGCAGCTGACGCAATGCCTGCACCAGATCCAGCCGGTCGGTGAAGAGCAGCGCATGGGTGCGTGCCTCGAGGTTCGCGAGTGCTTCAGTCGTGGACTCGACAGGCTCGACTTCGATGTTGGCGTTCAGCAGCCATTTCACGAATCGCTCGCGCACCTGCACAGACCCCAGCGCGAGCAGTGCTATGGGCATGGGCGGATGTCGTCGCAGCACGTTCGACAGCGCTGACCGGTCCTCATGTCGCAGCGCCCGATCGAGGATCGCCTGGCGCTCGATGAGGTAGGTGGCAGTGCTGCTCGCATCGGCGTCGGTCTCGCTTTTGCGACGTTCCGGGAGGTGATCACGGGCCAGTTCCTTGCGCTCATCGAGCGCCGTGCACACGACGCCGGTGAGGCGGTCGAGATTCTCTTTCGCCACCACGCCCGCCGCGCCGCGCTCCCTGGCAACCCTCGCCGCGGCGGGATCCGGATTTCCGGTGACGAAGATGAAGGGAATGCTGGGACACTCCGCCTGCGCGATCGCCAGCGCCGACAGGCCGTCGAAACCCGGAACATTCGAATCGGAAAGAATGACGTCGGGGGAGCGCAGCAGCGCCTGGCGGAATTCGACCTCGCTTTCCGCGCGCTCGCATGAGCAGGAGAGGCCGCCCTGCTTCAGCATTCGGCAGGATGACTCCGCGGCAGCCGCATCATCCTCGAGCACCAGCACTCGGATCATTTCAATCCCATTTGTTGCACGAGCGTGAGTAACGCTTACCTGTCGTCCGCGTGCACGAGTTGCCGGACTACAATTATGTAAACTTACTCAGGGCGCGTCCGACCCTACCACAAGCAAGAAGGCGGATCGGCCGCGCGTCACGTAGCGTCTCCCTGCATCAACCGTGCCCAAAGCTCGGCAATGGTCTGCATGCTATCCTCGGAGCGATGAAATCTCAGATCAAAGGCACCACGATGCCTGTGCTCGAGATCGGTCTCGAGCCCAACGATCGCATCGTCGCCGAGCCGGGCGAGTTCTCGTGGATGACCGAGGGCGTGCAGATGCGCACGACCACCTATACGGCCGGGGCGCGCGGCATCTGGGGTGCGATCGGCCGCGCCTTGTCGGGCGGCGGGCTCTTCATGACCGAGTATTCGGCGCCCGGGGGCCGCGGGGTGGTCGCTTTCGCCGCGAAAGTCCCGGGAGCGATCCTGCAGGTGGATGTGCCGTCGGGCCATTCCTACATGATCCACCGCCACGGGTTTCTCTGCGGCACCGAGGGACTGCAGCTCACGACCGGATTTCAGCGCTCGCTCGGCGCCGGGATCTTCGGCGGCGACGGATTCCTGTTGCAGCGGCTGGCGGGGCCTTGCACCGCGTGGGTCGAGCTGGGCGGTGAAGTCGTGACCTACGACCTGGCTCCGGGCGAGACGCTACAGGTGCATCCGGGCCACATCGGCATGTTCCAGGACACCGTGAATTTCGACGTGACTTTCATGCGCGGCTTCGCCAATGCGATCTTCGGGGGCGATGGACTCTTCGTGGCACGGCTGACCGGGCCGGGCAGAGTCTGGCTGCAGACCCTGACGGTGCCCAATCTCGCGCATGCTCTCGCCCCTTATCTGGCCGGCCGTACGGGACAGAACATTGAGAGCGCCACCGCCGGCGGGATCGCCGGCGCGGTGTTGCGCGACATGTTCGGCGGCAACCGCTGAGGACCTGCTCCTGCCCACCGATGAGATCATCGGCGGGAATTTCGTGACGAACCGAAATCCGCCGCGCGAGCGCTGCCGTATGCTGTCCGGCGGCTGATGAGCGCCAGGGGGAGAATCAGTTGCGACCCACGATGAGACAGTCCGTCCCTGCTTTGCTTCTCCTTCTGGCAGCGGGCGTGTGCGTGCCGCTCTGTGCCGCACGGACGCCGAGCGCCGCCGAGATCGCCCGCTGGAGCGGCGAGGCGCAGAGCGTCACCCTCTACCGGGACAATTGGGGCATCGCCCACGTGTACGGCAAAACCGATGCCGACGCGGTCTTCGGGATGGAGTACGCGCAGGCAGAGGACGACTTCAACCGGGTCGAGTCCAACTACATCGAGGCGCTCGGTTGGCGCTCACAGGCGCAGGGCGAGTCGTCGATCTACCTCGACCTGCGCAGCCAGCTGTTCGCCGATCCCGAGGTGATTCAGGGGGAATACGCGCAAAGCCCACCATGGCTGAAGAGGCTCATGAACGCTTTCGCGGACGGCCTCAACTACTATCTCTACCGGCATCCGGAAGTCAGGCCGCGGGTCATCAAGCATTTCGAGCCCTGGATGGCCCTCGCCTTCAGCGAGGGCAGCATCGGCGGTGACATCGAGCGGGGAGTCGACGTGCCGCACCTGGCGGCTTTTTACGGTGGACAGGCGGCCCCGGCCGCGCACACCGCGAGCATCATGTTGCCGCCGCCGGAGCCCCAGGGATCGAACGGCATTGCCATCTCTCCGTCGATCGCTCTGGATCACCACGCTCTGCTGTGGATCAATCCGCACACCTCTTTCTACTTCCGCTCCGAGCTGCAGATGGCGAGCGAGCAGGGGCTCGATGCCTACGGTGCGGTCACGTGGGGCCAGTTCTTCATCTATCAGGGCTTCAACGCGACGGCCGGTTGGATGCACACCTCGAGCGGGGTGGAGAATATCTCCTGGTTCCTGGAGACGGTCAGCCGTAAGGACGGCCGCTATTACTACCGTTACGGGGACCGTGAGCTGCCGGTGAAGACGCGGCGCATCGTCGTGCGTTACAAGACATCGAGCGGCATGGCGGAAAAAGCGTTCACCGCCTATTACACACAACATGGGCCGGTCATCGCGCGGATCGGCGACAAGTGGGAAACCGTCAACCTCATGCAGGCGCCCGTGCGCGCGCTGACCCAGGCATTCACGCGCACCAAGGCGAAGGACTATGCGCAGTTCCGCAAGGCCATGCTGCTGCATACCAACTCGTCGAACAACACCATATTCGCGGACGCCGAGGGCAACATCGCCTATTGGCACTCGGACTGGATTCCGCGGCGCAGCGACAAGTTTGATTGGAGCAAGCCGGTCGACGGCAGCGATCCGGCCACCGCATTCCACGGCCTTCTGACGCTCGCGCAGACGCCGCACCTGCTCAATCCGCCCAACGGCTGGCTCTATAACTCCAACAACTGGCCGTGGTCCGCGGCCGGGCCGTACAGTCCCAAGCGCCAGGATTTTCCACGGTACGTGGAACACGGGATGGAGGAGAGCCCGCGCGGCTACCATGCCCTCAGGCTGTTCAGCGGCAGCAAAAACTGGACCATGGCATCGTTGAATACGGCGGCCTTCGACAGCTACCTGCCGGCGTTCGCGACCATGATCCCGGTGTTGCTGAAAGCGTACGATGCCACGCCGTCGTCCGATCCGCTCAAGGCGCGGTTGTCCGGACAGATCACCGTGCTGCGCGCCTGGAACTATCGCTGGGGCGTCAGCTCCGTGGCGACTTCCCTCGCGGTATTCTGGGGCACGGACATGTTCGCGCAGGCGGCGGCCCCGGCCAAAGCTCTGGGCATTTCGCCGGAGGACTACGTGGTGCGGCGTGCCACGCGCCAGCAGCTCCTGACGTCTCTCGCGGCGGCATCGGACCGGCTGACCGCGGATTTCGGCAGCTGGCAAACGCCATGGGGCCACATCAACCGCTTCCAACGGATCAACGACGACATCAATCCCAGCTTCGACGACTCCAAGCCGAGCATTCCGGTACCCTTTGCGTCCTCCGCCTGGGGCTCCCTGGCCTCCTTTGGCGCAAAGCCCTACCCCAACACCAAGAAGTGGTACGGCAGCTCCGGCAACAGCTTCGTCGCGGTCGTGGAATTCGGTCCCAAGGTGCGTGCCTGGGCCATTACGGCAGGAGGCGAGAGCGGCAATCCCGCCTCGCCTCACTTCGATGACGAGGCCGCCTCATACGCCATGGGCGAGCTGCGCACGGTCTATTACTACAAGTCGCAGCTTCAAGGCCACATCGAGCGGCAGTACCATCCTGGCCAGTAGTCAGGGTTTCGTTGTCGCGGCTTAACGATAGATCTGCGCCACCGAACCTTTCGGGAAGGCCGTTGAGCTCACCAGCTTCAACCGCTTAGGCGCAGCGAGGTCCGAGAAGACCGGCAGTCCCTTGCCCAATGCAACCGGGTGCACCAGCAGGTCGTACTGATCCACGAGTCCGGCGGCGATGAGACTGCGGGCGAAGGCGGCGCCCCCATGGGCGATGATCGGTTTGCCCGGCTGCGCCTTCAATCGCCCGATCTCCTCCGCGAGGTTGCCGGTTGCCACATAGGCCTGCGCCCAGCTTTCCGCACCGGGTTGCCGTTGCGCCGATTGCGTCGCGCCAGCGTTGGCCAGGGCATCCCTCATCCCCAGCGTCGCGCCGGCCGCGTCGAGTACCGACGTTCCCTGTCTGGAGAAAACCGCCTTCGGGATCTGATTCATCGGGGCCGCAAACACCTCGGTCGAGGTTGGCCAGAAGTGGGCCATGTCGCGGAAGGTGCGGCTGCCCATGATGTGCAGACCGGCATTCCAGACGACCTCCAGCGTCCAGGCCGTCGCTTCCGCGTCGTGCCCGAATATCCAGCTGAGTCCACTGTTCGCGTCTGCCACGAATCCATCGATCGAGATCGACATCTTCAGGATCAGCTCTCTCATGGGATTGCTCATCACGGCTACTCCACAACGGCCCGCACTGTGGCACGATACTTCAAGATCCTCGAGAAGCACAGAACCGATCCGGGAGAGGGCTGGGTGGCCATTGCGGAAGCCGGATGCTATCTGCCGACATCGTAGGGTGCGTCGGCGACCAAAATCTGCGTCCGGGCGCCTGAGAACGACGAAAGTCCTCGTCGGCTCGCTCCACAATCCCGACTCCGCTGAAGGGTCGAGGAGTCATCGATCTGGCGTGACGAAGTGAGAGAGCAGCATGCGTATCGTTGTCAATCCGCAGGCGTCGCGGAGCGACTACTCCGAGCGCGAAGCTATCATCATCTCCAGGTCTCTCGCAGAGGATGCCCGTCGCGAGATCGAGACGTGGCCGGAGTACGCCGTGACCCCATTGCGCCGCCTGCGCCGGCTGGCTGAAGCGCTCGGCGTCGGGGAACTGCTCTACAAGGACGAATCGCATCGTCTCGGTCAGGGCAGCTTCAAGGCGTTGGGCGGCGCATACGCTGCGACGTTGAGCCTGCGGGCGGTTGCGGGTGGAAAGCCGGCGACTCTGTGTTGTGCCACTGACGGCAATCATGGCTGCTCGGTCGCCTTTGCGGCCCAACGCCATGGCTGCGCTTGCGTCGTGTTCATGCACGAGCACGCCTCTGTCGCAAAGGAACGCACCATTCTCGCGCGCGGAGCACGGGTGGTGCGTGTCGCGGGGACTTACGATGACTCTGTCCGGCAGGCGGCAATGGCCGCAACGGAGAACGGCTGGATACTGGTGCCGGATACCAGCCAGGACGCACTCGACCTCACGACTCGGCACGTGATTCAGGGTTACGGAGTCATGATGCTCGAGCTGCTGCAGCAGTTGGAGGAGGATCGGCCGCCGACGCATATCTTCGTGCAGGGCGGAGTGGGTGGATTGGCGGCCGCCGTCGCCGGCATGTGGGCCGAGGCCTACGGAGCACGGCGACCGCGGATGCTCATCGTCGAACCGGAGTCAGCAGCCTGCCTGTTGGAGAGCGCGTTGAACGGTGCGCCGTCGAGAGTCGGTGGCGATCTGCGCACCGCAATGGAAATGCTCTCGACCGGCGAGGCGTCGCCGGTAGCGTGGCCGGTGCTGCAGAAGCGAGCTGACGTGTTCATGGCCATCAGCGATGCTGTGGCGATCAGCATCGCACGGGAGCTTCGAGAGGCTCCGCGGGACGCGGCAGTCGATGTGGGCGTCTCCGGCGCTGCCGGACTCGCCGGTCTGGTCGAGCTTCTGAAGCATACCAACGCGGCGCGGCTGTTGGGATTGGGCGCGGACTCCAGGGTCCTGGTTTTCGGTACGGAGTGCGGCGAAAGGGCTTGACTGGCCGGCGCCCGAGCGTGGGTCAGATACCGGCCAGAGCGATGGAGGCCTTGATGCCCGGCTCGAACTTGGCGCGTTTCATGACCACCATCGTGTCGAAGCGCTTGACGTTGCGGTTACCGGCGAAGAAGGCCTGCGTGAACGCCTCGTATTCCTCCATGTCACGTACGGAAACGACGAGCACGAAGTCCGCATGGCCAGTGACGTAATAGCACTGTGTTACCTGTGGAGCCGCCCGCATGGAAGCCATGAATGCTTCAGTCAGGTCCTGTTGGTCGCGCTCGAGCGCGACCACGACGATCACGGTCATTCGTTGTCCGAGGGCTTCCGGGGCCACAATCGACACGTCCGCGCTGATCACCCGCGTGTCCCGCAGTCGCTTCACTCGCCGCAGGCAGGCTGCGGGCGAGAGATTGACCAGGGCCGCGAGCTCTTCGCTCGTGCGCTGGTTGTTCTCCTGCAGCGCGCTCAGGAGCTTGATGTCGAAGCTGTCCAAGGAGACCCGTGATTTGACTGCATTGGCCACGATAAAACCCTGCTCTGGGGATTTCTGCGAGCGCGAGCCGTAACCGCAGAAGGCGCGCGAACCGGTATGGTATGCGCGCGGATTGCCCGGTGCGAGCGCTGTCTACGGCTGCCACCGGCGCCTGGCATAGGCGCGGCGAACCCGTTCGCGGTTGCCGCAGACCTCGCTCGAGCACCACGTCCGGGAGTGATTGGGGCTCTCATCGATGAAGTACCAACCACATCCCTGCGCCTGGCAGCGACCCATGCGGGCCGCGTCCTCCGACGCCAGCACCGCCGTGAGCGACCAAAGAACAGCCCACAGTGGCTGGCGAGGGTCCCCGCCATCGAGGCCGAACACGTAGCGTCCGGCCTGCACGAGAAGTTGCGGCTGGGGGGGCAGGGCGATCAGGCGGCTGTTGAGTGAGCCCGGCCGGTGGTGGCGGCCTGCGATCAGGTCCTCGGCCAGCGACCAGATCTCGGCGCGCAGCAGATGAGCTTCGCGTATGACGGCGTCCGTCGTGCGCCTCTGGCCTTCATGAGCTCGCAACCTTGCGAGCGTGCGCGCCGGTAACGTTCCGCGCCGCTCGCTCCAGGCGAGCAATGCCGCGTAGTCCGGGATGAGCTCCACCGGACTATCGGTCAGCCGCCAGTCGAGCGTGTTGGCGAAATCGAGACACACGCGGCCGCCGAAGAATTGACTCCCCGCCCGCACGGGATCTCTTGACATGCGCCGGCCAGCTCGGGAATGCTAATGGATAAGCCCATTATAGCCGCATCGGTCGCCCGCGCAAGCCGCAGGGCCGACCCTTTCCGTGGTGGAGAGCATGGCCACAAGCGCATCACAGCATCAACCGCCTGAGGTCGATCCCTATACCCCCCTGTTGCAGATGGCCGCCGCGCGCGCCAGCCGCTATCTCGGCGCCATTGGCGACCGTCACGTGGGTCCGACGTCGGCTGATGTTGCATCGCTCGCGCAACTGGGCGGCGCGCTGGCGCAGGAGGGGCGCGATGCGGAGGCGATTCTCGATCTGCTCGACCGGGTCGGATCGCCTGCGACCATGGCCGTGATGGGACGCCGCTTCTTCGGAGGTGTGATCGGCGGATCGCTGCCCGTCACGGTCGCGGCTCATTGGCTCGCCGATGCCTGGGATCAGAACGCCTGTTTGTTCGAGCTCTCGCCCGTGGCGGCCTACGTGGAGGAAGTCGTGCTGAGCTGGCTGATCGACCTCTTCGGCCTGCCGGTAGAGTCTGGCGCAGCCCTGGTGGTCGGTACGCAGACGGCACATGTGACTGCTCTTGCCGCGGCGAGGCATGCGTTGCTGGCCAAGGCCGGTTGGGATGTGGAGCAGGACGGCCTGTTCGGAGCGCCGCCGATCACGGTGGTGGTGGGAGAAGAGGCGCATGCGACGGTGTTGAAAGCGCTCGCCCTGCTGGGGCTCGGGCGCCGGCGTATCATCACCGTTCCGGTCGACTCGCAGGGACGGATGCAGGCGGCCGAGCTTCCCCGGCTCTCCGGTCAAACGATCCTTTGCGTCCAGCTCGGCAACGTCAATTCCGGGTGTTGTGACCCGTTGGAAACGCTCTGCGACGCTGCGCGTCAGTCAGGAGCTTGGGTCCATGTGGATGGGGCATTCGGGCTATGGGCGAGCACCGCGCCTGCCCGCCGTCATCTCACCGCGGGGCTCGAGCTCGCCGATTCCTGGGCGACCGACGGACACAAGTGGCTCAACACTCCGCAGGACTGTGGCATCGCGATCGTCCGACACCGCGGCGCGCTGCGTGAGGCAATGGCGGTCTCCGGTGCCTACTATGGAGAGCCCGCGGGGAGGGACCCGATGCGATGGTGCCCCGATTCTTCCCGGCGGGCACGGGCCATCGAGTTATGGGCCGCGCTCTGCTACTTGGGACGCCGCGGCATCGGCGCGCAGGTCGAGCGCACTTGTCGGCTCGCGGAGCGTTTTGCGACCGGATTGAGGCGCGCGGGACATGAAATCCTGAACGAGGTGGGGCTCAACCAAGTGCTGGTGTCATTCGGTGCGGCTGAATTCACCGACCGTGTGATCAAGACCATTCAGGACGACGGCATCTGCTGGTGCGGTGGGACTACGTGGCACGGCCGCCGGGCGATGCGCATCAGTGTCTCGTCCTGGGCGACAAACGAAAGGGATATAGACATCTGCCTGGAAGCCGTGGACAGCGCGTATCGGCGGCTTATCTAGGTATACTCTCCACGGTCCACGACGACGAATCCGGAGGACGGGTGGAATCCAGACGTGTCGCTCTCATCACAGGCGCAGCGCAGGGCATCGGACGTTGCATTGCTCAGACGCTGGGGGCACGCGGATATGCGCTGGCCTTGAATGACGTACGCGCTCCGACGGATACACTGGCCTCTCTGCACGCCGCCGGATGCGAAGCAATCGACCTCGTGGGAGATATTGCAGACGAGCGGACGATCGATGCAGGTGTCGAGCGGATCGTGTCCTGCTGGGGCCGATTGGATGTTCTGGTGAACAATGCAGGAGTGAGCTGCATCCGCCGCGCCCAGGAAACTTCGACCGAGCAGTTCCGCCGCGTCATCGAGATCAACCTGATCGGTGCCTTCATTGCCGCGCGGGCGGCGGGCAAGGTCATGCTCGCCCAACGTGCCGGGAGCATCATCAACATCGCCTCCATCGCCGGGCTGGTCGGCATTGCCGATCGGGTTGCGTACAACGCTTCCAAGCACGGGCTCATCGGTATGACTCGCACCCTGGCCGCGGAGTGGGGAGGGCACGGTGTGCGCTGCAATGCCATATGCCCCGGTTGGGTGAAGACAGAGATGGATGCGGCGGACCAGGCCGGCGGCAGCTACATGGATGCGGATATCACCGACAGAGTGCCCATGGGCCGCTTCGCCTCACCCGAGGACATCGCGAATGCCGTGAGCTTTCTGGCCGACCCGGCAGCGAGCGGCTTCATCAACGGCCAGGCCATCGCCGTGGATGGCGGCTGGACGGCCGACGGCTCCTGGCAGAGCCTTCGTCTGCAACACCGCTGAGGATGTCGCGAGAGCTGCTGTAAGGCCGCGCTCTCAGACGGCCGGCAGAGCGGCCAGCGCCGAGGCGCAGGGCTCGGAAACCTTCAGGGTCAACAGGCTGTCCGCGCGCGTGCGCCCGAGATTCACGGCGGCGACCGGCTTGCCTGCCTGTGCTGCCGCCTGCACGAACCGATAGCCGGAGTACACCATGAGCGATGAGCCGACCACGAGCACGGCGTCCGCCCGCTCGAGCCGCTGCATCGCCTCATCGACCCGGCCGCGGGGAACGCTCTCGCCGAAGAGCACGACATCCGGCTTCAACATTCCGCCGCAACGCAAGCAGGAGGGAACCACGAATTCACTGAATGACAGTCCCGGCAAATCGGCATCGCCGTCGGGAGCCGGCAGTCCCTCCAGCCCGCTCCAGGCGGAATTGCAGCGCAGCAACTCGGCTTGCAGCTCCTCTCGGGACACGAGGGTCTCGCAGTCCACGCAGCGGACGCGATCGACGCGCCCGTGCAGGTCTATCACCCGCATGCTTCCGGCGGCCTGGTGCAGCCCATCGACGTTCTGCGTCAGCAGCAGCTCCAGACGACCCTGCCGCTCGAGTCTCGCCAGCGCCTCGTGCGCCGCGTTGGGCCCCGCTCGGCGAAGGTGCCGCCAGCCGACGAAGCTTCGTGCCCAATAGCGCTGACGGACCGCCGCACTGCTCATGAACGCCTGAAAGCTGACCGGCGGCGAGCGCTTCCACTTGCCATCCGCGTCGCGATAATCCGGGATACCGGAATCCGTGCTGCAGCCGGCACCGGTCAGGACGAATAGCCTGCGATGCCGGGCAATGAAGTCGAAGAGCGCAGGCATTGCCGCTAAGATGCGGGCTTCAGCTCAACGGGAATGGATGAGGTGATGCCACGATGAGATCCATGCGAAGGCTTTCTATGTTGGCAGTTCTCGGCGCGCTCTCGAGCACGTGCTTCGCGACGCAACCGGCGGTTCAGAGCTCCGCATCGCAGGGACAGACGGATTCGGGGTCGGCACCGGCGCCTGCGGCGCGGGGATTGCCGGAAGTCTGCCTCGATGTGCAGTCAGGTGACAAGCTCATCGAAGAGTTCGCCGACCGCGTGCGGGAGACGATCTCGGCATCGGGTGCTTTGACCGTCGGATCGGGCACCGATTCCTGTAACCTGCAGCTGCACATTCCCGGCAACTTGCTTCGCTTTCAGACCGCGGGTGGTGTGATGGTCAGCACCGTCGCGATCGTCACTTCGCAGTCGGGCCGCTATCTTTCCACGAGCATCACGGCCTGCCCGGCGAGTGACCTCAAACCGTGTGCGGTACGTGCCGTTGCCGCGGCCAAGCTTGCTTTATTGATGACGACTGACGACGGAACGTGATGCGCGCAGTTCGCAGGCGGTGCCCCAGGAGCGCTCCACGATGCAGAGAAAGCCGTTCTTGCCTCCGACGGCAGTAGAGTATCCGTCGCGACCCAGCACCATCACTTCGGCGCCGCCGCAGATGGCAGGCGGCGCAGCGCTGCGCGCCAACGCGATCTCGGATGCCACAGGCATCATGTAGGCCCGTGTGCTACGGACCCATCCCAGGATCGAACATCGGTCTGACTTCCGCCTCGCCCTCGAACTGCGGCCAGTGCGTCCGGTGCAGCTCCATGAACTCCCGCGCGACGCGCAGTGCTTCGGCTTTCGACTCCGTCTCGAGAATGGCCCAACCACCGATCACTTCCTTGGTTTCGACGAAGGGACCGTCGGTCATGGAGATGGCGCCGTTGGCGAGACGGACGCGGAACCCGTCCTTGCTCGGCAGCAAGCCTCCGGTATCGACGAGCGAGCCGTTCTGCAGGCATTTCTGCACGAACCGGCCCATCGCTTCCAGCAGCGGCGGCGGTGGCCCAGCCTCGCGGTAGGATTCCGCATGGCGGATGAAAGTAAGGTATTTCATGACGTTCTCCGGCGACGGGGCAGGTCTCCGGTTGTAGCCGAACGCGTCCCGCAAAGATCGACACATACGAGCTCAAATAGTCCCGCATTCTCATTCGTCATGGCGGAAAATGTAGTAAGCCATTGAATATGCGATCGGAGATCTCTCGTGGAACGATGCCCGGACAGGACAATGACGATGGCACAGGGCGGCGCGTATGAGGTCTGCCGTACATCGCGGCGGTGGCCGGCACTCGTTCCGACGCTTTTCTTCTTCTCCGTCGCCGCTGCATCGCCGCCACCGACGCCGCGAGACACTGTGGTGACGGTGATGCACGGCGTTACCGTTCACGATCCCTATCGCTGGCTGGAGAACGCCTCGAGCCCGAAGGTCCAGGCGTGGATCGACGCGCAGAACGGGTACGCTGATGGCGTGATGGGCCGGTTCGAGGATGCCGGGGCGATCACGAAGCGGGTGCGCCAGCTCGCCATCACGAGCACGGCGCAATTCGCGCCGCAGCTCGTCCACGGGACGCTGTTTTTCATGCGAGACACGCCGCCGCAGGCCCAGCCGGTGCTGGTGGCGCAAGCATGGCCCAGCGGGTCCGAGCGAGTCCTCGTCGACACCAATCCGTCGGGTGGTAACGTGGCCATTCAGGAGGTCTGGCCCTCGCCGTCGGGACGGTATGTCGCCTACGGCATGTCGGCCAACGGCAGCGAAGCGACCACCATTCACGTGGTGAATACCGTTACGGGGAAAACTCTGCCAGACGCACTCACCGATGCCGGCGGCGGCACGACTGGCCCCGTCGTCGCCTGGGATGCGGATGAGCGGGGGCTGACCTACGGCAAGTTACCGCATGGCTCGCAATTCGGGATCTCGTTGTATCACCACGTCTTCGGCACGGCGCAGTCCCGTGATCGGCCTGAGTTCGGGCATGGGCTGTCCCCAGTCGCGGAATACGAGCTGCTGACTTCGCCCGATGCCAAGGAAGCCGCGGCGCTGGTGCAGTTCGGCGATGCCACTCCGTTTCGGGTGTATCTGCGCACCCACAAGACCTGGCGGCGGATCTTCGGAACCGAGCAAGGGGTCACGGCGGGCGCTTTCGACGGGGATCGACTGCTGCTCATCGCGTTCGGCAAGAGCGACCACGGCCGTGTCATCGCGGTGAAACCGGATGGCAGCGTTGCAACACTGGTCGGGGAGCAGAAAAACTGGGTCATGCACGATCTCTCGCCCATCCACGGCGGCTTCCTCGTGACGAAGCTGTGGGGGCCGGACTGGCGCGTCGATCAGTATGCGAGTGATGGGCGATTCGTGCGCCGCGTCCCGCTGCCGAGCACGGGGATCGGAATCGACGCGATAGCTTCCGAAGCGGGCTCGCCCAAAGCCATTGTCGCCTACTCCGGCTGGGTGATCCCGAGCCGCTGGGCGCTCTACGATGCCGGTTCGGGCTCCCTGCAAACCGTCTTTGCGGTGCGTCCGCCCGATCCGAACTACTCGAACATTCGGACGTATCGGCTCACGGCAGTGTCCAAGGACGGCACGCATGTTCCCGTGACGGTCCTTGCTCTGGCATCGACGCGCAAGCAACCCGACGATCCGGCGATACTGACGGCATACGGCGGTTACGAAATACCCGTTGCACCGCACTTCATAGGCACCGAGCTCGCCTGGCTCGAGCGAGGCGGCGTTTACGCCGTGGCGAACCTCCGCGGTGGCGATGAGTTCGGCGAAACATGGCACCGCCAGGGCCGGCTCACTGCCAAACAGAATGTCTTCGACGATTTCACCGCGGCGGCGCAGGCGTTGATCTCCGCCGGCTGGACCTCTCCGCGGCATCTCGGAATCACCGGCGGCAGCAATGGCGGGCTGCTGATGGGAGCGGCGCTGGTACAACACCCGGAGCTTTGCCGGGCGGTGGTCAGTTACGTCGGGATCTACGACATGCTCCGCCACCAACTGTACCCGAACGGCAGATACAATGAGGAGGAGTATGGAACCGTCGCCAACGCGGCGCAGTTCCGCGCGCTGTATGCCTACTCGCCCTACTACAATGTCCGTGCTCGAACCCCTTATCCCGCGGTGCTGCTCGAGACCGGACAGAACGATCCGCGGGTTGCGCCCTGGCAGTCACGCAAGTTCGCGGCCGCGCTGCAAGATTCGACCACGTCTGGCTTGCCCGTGCTGTTGCTCACGCGGCGCGCCGCCGGGCACGGGAACATCGGGGCGTCGTTCAGTCAGCGGGTGGGCAATGCCGCAGCCGCGCTGATCTTCTTCGATACCGAGCTTCGCTAGCCATGAACCTTCATCTCTATCTGGCCTATTGCTTAGCCGTAGTGATCCTGGTGCTGATTCCGGGCCCGGTGGTCACGCTGGTCGTCGCCAATTCGTTGCGCCACGGCAGCCGGTCGGGACTGGCAACTGTCGCGGGGGCAAGCATCGGCAACGCGATCCTGCTCGGTGCGACTGCAGTCGGACTCGTCGCGTTCTTCGCCTTGATGAGCGAGATCTTCGAAGTCATCCGTTGGGCCGGTGCGGTCTACCTGATCTGGCTCGGCATCAGGGCCTGGCGGGCCGGTGGCGGGCAGGGATTGCCGGCGGTTCCGGCCACGGAGCGGTCGCCGCGCGCGGTCTTCGTCCAGGGATTCCTGATCGCGATCACCAACCCCAAGGCGATCATCTTCTATATCGCCTTTCTGCCGCAGTTCGTTGACGCGCATCTGCCCGCCGGACCGCAGCTTCTCCTCATGATCGGGACGATGATCGTCATGGCTCTGCTGTCTGACAGCCTCTATGCGCTGCTTGCCGGGCGCGCTCGCGGCTGGTTCGCAGCTCCAGAGCGGCGTCGGCTACAGGGCCGGGTCACCGGGACGCTGTTGATCGGAGTAGGGTGCGGGCTGCTCCTCGCGAGGCGAGGGAGCTGAGGGACTTGCCTAGGCAGGAGCGCTCATTCAGCCGTGACGCCTGCTCCCCGGAGAGCGCGAACGCACTCCGCCACGAGCGAGGGTCCACGGTAGATCATGCCGGTAAGGATCTGCACGAGATCTGCGCCGGCAGCGCGCATCGCACGCGCTTTATCAGGTGAGTCGACACCACCCACGCCAATGATCGGGAATGCCGGTCCCAGCAGCCGCCGCAAGCAGGATACCGTCTTCAAAGAAACCTGGAAGAGGGGCGCACCGCTCAGTCCGCCGTCTTGAGATCCTGCATCCCCAATCATCGGATCGTCACGGCGTATCGAGGTGTTGGTGGCTATGATTCCGTCCAGGGAAATCCGCAGAGCGATCCCGGCGATCTCTTTGAGTGAGTCGAAGTCAAGGTCCGGCGATATCTTGAGGACGATTGGAATATGCCGGTGGAGCTCGTGGCTGATTCTGCCGCGCTCGCTCATTAACGCGGTCAGTAGCGGCTCCAGGCGCTCAGGCCGATGCAGATCGCGCAGCGACGCGGTGTTCGGTGACGAGACGTTTACTGCGATGTAATCCGCTGTGTCGCACACTGCCCGAAAGCACAGTATGTAGTCATCCAGGGCCTGATCGATGGGAGTGTCCGCATTCTTCCCAATGTTGACGCCGACGATACCGCCATAGCGACGGCGCCTTAGGCGTCTTGCAACGGCCGCAGCGCCATGGTTCGGAAAGCCTAACCGATTGATCAGTGCACCGGATTTGGGCAGCCGAAACAATCGCGGTCGGGATTGACCCGGTTGCGATCGAGGCGTCACCGTGCCGACTTCAATGAAGCCGAATCCCAGCTTGCCGAGCCCATCCAAGGCCTCCGCGTTCTTGTCGAAGCCAGCCGCGAGACCGAGCCTGTTTGGAAACCGCAGACCCATGAGGTTGACCGCCGGGCCGGCCAACGACCGGCCGGGTAGATGCCCGTAGAGCCGCGCGGCGTCCAGTGCGAGCCGGTGGGCACGCTCCGGATCGAGTGTGAACAGGGCAGGCCGAAATGCTGAAAAGGACACGGTGGCAGAGCCTAGCATGGGGAAGCCAGGTTCGTTCCGGGAAGGGCAGGACATCCAGATCCTCGACTAGGGAAGCCTCTTCGCAGTCACGACGGTCTTCCCATATCGAATCTCCAGCCGTACCAAGTGGCCGTTTTCACGCACGAAGACGTAGCTTTCATCCGGGGAGATGAAGAACGTGTCTGAGGATACCGGCAGCAACCGCCACTCGCCGGAGCCTTGTAGTGGGTTCGTTGATTCGATACTCAAGCCGGGTCCGTCGACCCCGATCTTCAGAACATCGGCAGGGCTCAGTTCATACCGGCCGGCATACGCGGCCAGGACGCTCGACCCGAGCTTCACCGTCTTTCGCTCGATGCTCAACCCCGGGATGTAATGACCCGCCACTTCCACCGCAACATCATCTGGTCGAATGCTGGCGCCGTTGGCCAATACGATGACATCTACGTGGTCATCGACGAATCGGGTGTATTCGGTGCGCCAGCCTGGCTCGGAGCCGCCGTGCCGAACCCGGCGATGTCCGCGCACCTCATCTGCCCACCAGCCGAAGCCGTAATGGGTCGAGATGCCGTCGGCAAGGACAGGCGTCCATGTCTGCTGCTGCAAGGCTCGCGATAGAAGCGCATGGTGGGTAATCGCCGCATCCCACTTGATCATATCGGCAAGCGTGGATACAAACGTGCCCCCGGGGCGCACGGCGATCAGTGGTGCAACGTTGTGCAATTTATCGTCGCGATAGACATAACCGCTTGCTCGGTTGGGGATGATGTCGAAGACACTCGTGATGCCCGTGTCCTTCATTCCCAAGGGCGCAAATATGCGCAGATTGAAGAACTCGGACCAAGGGCGGTCGGTGAGCTTTTCGATGATCTGCAGAAGAATGCCGTAGCCCAGATTGCTATACGACCAATGCGTGCCGGGCTTGGAAAGACGAGGGACCGCATAGGCACGGCGAATTTCGGCAAGGAGAGATTCCGGCCTGAACGGATCATTACCTGGGGCCTCCATCGGGAGGCCCGACGTATGCGATAGAAGTTGCCTGATCGTTATCGGCTCCCATGCCTGTGGGCACTGCGGCAGGAACCGGCAGATTGGCTCGTCCAGGGTCAGCTTGCCGTCTGCAACGAGCAGCATTACCCCCGTGGCAATAATCTGCTTGCTGAGCGAAGCCAGTCGGAACACCGTTCCCGGCGTCACGGGCACCTGAAGCTCTACGTTTGCCACGCCATAGGTCGCCACCTTGACAGGCTTGCCGTCGCGGATCACCGCAAGTGCCAAGCCCGGAATGCGCTGATTGGTCATCTCAGCTCGGATGTAACGATCAATCGAGTCGGCGTGTGATACGTCCGGGACCCATAGCAGGATCAGCACTCCGAGCGCTGCCCAGGCGAATGCCTTGGATGCGCGCATCAGCACAGCTTCATGACCCACTTCGTCAGCGAAGCGGTGGCTGCGCGGCCGGGGCGGGCACTAGTCCGAACATCCGCATGATTTCCACGAGTCTGCCGCGGTCAGGAGGCCCTGGAGCATTGATGATCGCCGCGACCTCGCGGAAGTATTGCGCCCCAATGTCCGGCGTATTCATGATGAGCGCCCGCACGGTGGCCGAATGGGGGTTGCTGAAGCCATGGACCACTCCGCGCGGGGTGGCCATGGTGTTGCCCGGCCGCAGGTCACGCGTCTCGCCGCCCACGGTGTAGCGCAGAACGCCCTCCAGCACGTACACCAGTTCTTCATTATTTGCGTGGCTGTGCGGCGGGGGCACATTGGAGCCCGGCGGCACTTTCATTTCGAAGCATCCCATCTGACAGCCGTTTCCGGCCTCTTGGATGTATCGGATCTCTATCTGTCCAACCCGAATGGTCTCCCGGTCTGGCGAAGCGGTCTTGTTCATGGCAGGTCACTCAAACGGCTCGTTGATCATTCGTCGCGGCACTTACTTCGTCTTTGCGCGGGAACGTGGTTTCTACTTTGCGGCGGTCCTCAATGGCAAGTGCTTCCACAGTCCGCGCGCCGCGAGGAAGACGGAGAAGAGCGCGGTCACGCCAAGCGCGAGGAGTGTCCAGATGAAGAAGAATGCGCCGCTGGACCTGGCGATCGCGCCGCCCACGCCCGCGCCCTTCATGTGGATGACAGGGACGAGCAATCCGAGGAGCGACCCGATCAAGATGATGGCGTACCCCGATCGCCTTTCGGCCAGCGCCAGCGTTCCGTATAGCCAGACGGCCAGAATGGGCACCACAATGAGGTCTGAAAGTCTTCCTGGCTCCATCCCGCGCACGATGTCATCCGTCAGGTGAAGCGTCATGAAGAGGATCGAGAGCAGAGACGCTATTGTCAGCACGACGTTGTCTTTCATTGGATATTTCTCGTTGTTTGGTGAATGACTTGGCAACCAGCGGCCCCAGACAGGCTCTCAGGTGCGATGTCGTCTTCTGTTCCCTCCATGCTCACGCCGCGCGTAGCGCGGCGGTGACAGGTACGCGAGCCGCTCGAAACGCCGGCATCACCCCGGCGATCAGGCCGATGCCGAGTGCCCAGACGATGCCCAGCAACGCCAATGAAGGGGTAACGGCGAGGTGAAATTGGAAGCCGAACGGACTCGCTGCTCGGTTGTCAAAGAAGAGCCATGCCAGAGCGGCGCCGAGGACGGCACCCGAGAGGGCCACTAGCATGGCCTCCAATAACGTGGCGGCCACAACCGGCGCGCCGCCAAACCCCACGGCGCGCAACATAGCCAATTCCCGCCGCCGACTGTCGACCACGGCATACAGGGAATTCGCTGCGCCAATGGTGGCCGCCAGGGCCATGATGGTAGCCACGAAATAACTCACGAAGTTGAGGATCCCGTTCACCGGGCCAAAATTCTGCTTTGCGAGGTCAGCTTCGGATTCGGCTCGTATTTGGAGCTGGGGATTTGCCTTGATCGCGCTGGTGAGCTCGTCAAATGTCGAGGGGGATTGCAGCATCACGTTGACTTCATTGAAACTGCCGCGCCCGAAAGCCGAGAGGACGGTGTCGGCATCGGCATAGACGACGCAGACGTCGCCGCTGCGCCCGAGATTGAAGTTCCCGACGACGCGCCAGTCCCGGCCTTGAATCACCCGCGTGTCCCCTACAGCAAAATTCTCATAGATTTGCGCGCAGTAGTTGTTCGCTATGAGCTCCCGCAGCCCCCTGCGAAACATGCGCCCGGACGTCAGGTGCAGCTCCGACGTGTAGGCGGTCAGCTCAGGCCCGGCGCCCACCATGGGAAAGCCGAAAGCCCTGCCGGTGACTTTCTCTCGCGCTCGCATGAAGACCAGCGCTTCCGGGACCGCGATGGGATTTCCCTTGCCGTCTCGGCGTATTCCCGGCAAATCTGGAATGAGCGCTGCCATGTCTTGCGGAATGTCGCTCTGGCCCGGGGATAGCGCGCCCTGGCTCAGCAGCACGGCCCGATCAGGCCGTACGTTCCCCAGTGCTTCTCGCCGTGCACCCACACCCATCGCCAGCATCGAGACGAGTACGCCTACGGCGCAGGTCACGCCGATGATCGTCGTGCATACCAGCCCCAAACTCTGCGGTATGCCAAGCAAGCTCATAGTGAGCAGCTCCTTGACTTGTTTGAGGAACCTCATGATCGCCCCCTATCGGCCCGCCAATGCTTCCGCGACTTGCAGACGGGCCGCGCGATAGCTGGGCAAGCTCGCGGTTATCAGCGCGAGCACTATTGCCCCGAGTATCCCGAGCCCTACCACCGGGATCGGCATGGACAGCCCGGGGACGTACTTGGCGGCCAGCGGGAATGCAATCCATGCCAGAGCAAGCCCGGCGAGCGCAGCCACGATATAGAGGACCAGGGCCTCCCCCGCCAATAGGAATAACACTGTCCGGTCAGCGAAGCCGACGGCCTTCAGCACCGCCAGTTCGGCGGTGCGCTCACGAACGTTCTGCATCATCATCGTAGAGGTCGAGAATGCCACCGCGACCAACACGGCGCTGATAATCCAGCGGATGGCGAAGCTCACATTACCGATCGACTGCATTGCCTGTTCCGCGTTCTCGCGAAGCGAGGCCGTCTTGGTGCCCATCGGCGAGTTCGCGAATGTTCGGTCGATGGTCTCTGATATCGAAGCCGCCCGCTTTGGATCAGACACGATCACATAGAAATTGCGGACCGTGTCCTTATCGGACGCCCGCGCCTCATTCAAGTAATCGTAGTTGGCGACGATCAGGCCGCCTTCGCCGGGCTCGTGGTCGATGACATTGCCGACGATCTGGAAATACCAGGTTCGCGAGCCGCTACGTTGCGGGATGTTCGATTCGATCGCGAGCTGACCTCCGACGTGCCAGCCATACTTCTTGGCGGCATCCGCAGTCACCAGAGCTCCGTTTCGGGTAGTTCGAAGTGCCTCGAGGGCCGCGGGCGAGATCGTGAAGATGCTGGGCGCGAGGTTCAACCAGACCTTGCTCGGGGGGATGCAAAGGACACCTATCTGCTGAGTCGGCTTTTGGTATATCCCGCCCATGACGTCGGCAAACGTGACGGTCGTTACGCCCGCGATCGAGCGCAGGCGACCAGTATATGCGAGGGGCAGACGCGCTCCGCCAACCACGGCGGGAGCGACAAACAGCAAGTCAGCACGTACTTTGGAAATGGCGTCAGCAACGCCGGTCTTCAGGCCTTGCAGAACACCAAAGAGCGCGAAGGCTACACTGACCTGCAAAAGGATCAGCCCCGCCCGCACAGGCCTACGGCGGATGCCAGACCAGATGAGGGGAAGGAATTTCATCGGCATTGACTCGCCCTCGCTACCGGACGAGTCTACTACCAAACGGGTCGATTACCGATACTTTGACGGCGCCAAAGCGGTCCTCGGCACGTGGACTTCGGATCGCTAGGCGGAGAAGCAGTGGTCGCCCGGGTTCGCAGTCAAGCCCTCAAGAGCGAGGACTTGCTGTTTCCGGGTCGACTGCGCATGTCCGCACACCTCTCGACGCGTCAATACGCGCCAATTCATAAGCTCCTCCGCACGAAAGCGTCTCTGATCTATCGTCGAACGAAGAATCTTCGAGCGGTTCGGCTGTTACTGTCACAGCAAGCTCGGGAGCACCGTACGTTACCTGGGTATTGAAGTCGACGGTGCGCTAGAGATGGCGGAGCAAACGGATGCGCGCTTCGATAGCATGTCGGGTTCCTTGGAAGGGCAGGGCGCGAGCCGGCCAAATCCGGTCATCCGTACCGCGGTTGCACATTTCTCCTAAGCAGACATCGCGAGCGGCCCCGCCGACCAGGTGGCATTACGATCAAGGAGCCGTTCCGACCAGTACTCGATGCGCACTTCTCAGCAGGGAATGCGAGCTGTCCACGGGCATGTCCTCACCAATCTCCCACATCATCATGCCGCCCAGGTGCCTGGAGATGACGTAGTCGGCCTTCGCCGCTATGGAAGCGGCGTTGTCGTAGCTCATCCATTCCCGCGAGGACGCGCTGTAGGCGTACACGGCACTGAGCATCCCCCCGATTACCAGCTGGTGCGGCCTGAAACCGGCGTTCAGAAGCCGCCATGCGACTCGATCTGAGCCGATGCCTTTCAGGCCGCCCAAGTCATACGTCTTCGTCCTGGAGCGATCAAATGGTTGATAGAGCCCATGGCTACCAGGCAGCGCCGCCACTCCGCCGTAGGACACGAAGTACGCCGGAAAGCCAAGAAGGATCCTATCGGCCGGCACACCCATGAACGTCAGATATTCGACCGCTTGGCTGTCGCTGCTGTGATAGAACCCTGCAAGCAGGGGCTCATGCGGATCGCTGTACAGATTGGAGTCGCTCCCGGTAACCGTCCCTGGGTAGAAAGGGCTGTGATAGTCATAGCCCATGAGCGAGATGTAGGCATCGGCCGCAATGAGCGCAAGCTTGTCTCGGCAGTGCGAATTGGACGGGCAGTCGATACTTCGCAGCGTCTCCCAATCCCCCGGAACTTCGACGCTTATGAACGCGAGGCCGCCGAGCGCCTCCCGCAAAGCAGCCACGACCTTTGCGTATTGTTTGCCCTGGCCTGGGCGAAAAAAGGTATCGGGTTCGAAGTCGAGATCGATGCCATCGAGATGGTACGCATGAATGAGCGAGGCGGCGGAGCGGACAAAAGATTCAGGGTGATCGAGGGCGTTGTCCAGGGTCGACTGACTGCCCGAGCCACCGATGGAGACGACCTTTAGCAGTGTGTGGTATCGATTCGTCAGGCGCGCAAAGGCGGAGAAGCTTCCCGCCGAGGCGGAGGTGGCATGGGGGCAGGCGGCGGGATGCTGACGGCAAAATTGCCGCAGGTCGGCCGCAGACAGGTCGACGCCAGGGTTGGCGAAGTACACGTCTCCCGCAGCATCGACTTGAAGAAAGGCATAGGCGAGAACGTTGATGTCATCCAGTTGGCGCTGCATTTGCGGATTCGTCTGCATGGCTCCCGATCGCGCCAAGCTGCCAGGCATGGGGTAACCCGCGAATCTGGAGGTGTTGTCCGACCAGTATGTCATGAGAATACGATGCGTCGGGACGGCACTGGTCACGCCTGCCGGCCGGGCGCTTACCGCCCCTGCGTAACAAACCAGCGCCAATACGGAAAGCAATCTCGTTACCACGTTCGGCCCTTTCTGCTAACCACGCGCGTGCTGTTACTGACGGTTCATTTTGT
>Ga0134126_10001974_pt1 | contig 26033 bp, 26 predicted proteins | sample KB31752_FD_96881 | JGI IMG/M metagenome (GOLD analysis project Ga0134126, IMG submission 96881) | Terrestrial soil microbial communities with excess Nitrogen fertilizer from Kellogg Biological Station, Michigan, USA - KB3-175-2 | ecosystem: Environmental > Terrestrial > Soil > Unclassified ... | reverse complement strand
GATCGCGGTGCTGCCGTTCTTGAACCTTAGCGGCGATAAGGAGCAGGAGTATTTCTCGGACGGCCTCTCCGAGGAGCTGCTCAACTCGCTGGCTCAGATCAATGAGCTGCAGGTTGCTGCACGCACGTCGGCCTTTTCCTTCAAAGGCAAGGACACCGACATCGGCACGATCGCGCGCAAGCTGAACGTGGTGTCGGTGCTCGAGGGGAGCGTGCGGCGATCGCACAACACCGTGCGCGTCAGCACGCAGCTGATCGACGCGGTCACGGGCTTTCACATCTGGTCGCACAGCTACGACCGGGATCTTGGCGATGTGTTGAAGCTCGAGACCGAGATCGCGGATGCCGTCGCGAGCGCGCTCAAAGTGCGCCTCCTCTCAGATGTGGCGGCGAAGATTGAGTTGGGCGGGACACGCGACCCGGCCGCGTTCGATGCGTACCTGCGGGGCCGAAAGGCTCACCTCGCAGCACATGAGAACACGAATCGACAAATCGCGATATCCGCCTTCAGTGAAGCGATCCGGCGGGATCCGAGCTATTCGCTCGCATTTGCCAACCGCTCGATCACGCTGAATGCCTATGCGGGCCAGGCCTCAGGACCAGACATTCGCGAGAGCTACGACAAGGCACATGCGGATGCACAGCAGGCGATCGCGCTCACGCCGGATCTTTCCGAGGGACACCTGGCGCTAGCCCTCTATTTCGAGACCGGATTGTTGGATTTCACTCGGGCGAACGAGGAATACGAGCGCGCGCACGCGCTCGCGCCGGGTAATGCAGCGGTGCTACGAAGCTACGGCCTCTTCGCCGCCCTCATGGGCCGCACCGAGGCGGCCATCACCGCCGCGCGCCGCGCGGTCCTGCTCGACCCGCTGAACAGCCACAGCCACATCGATCTCGGACAAGTCCTCTATTTGGGTCGTCATAATCTCGAGGCCCTTAGCGCGCTGCAGGACGCCCTTGCTCTGGATCCCGAGCATCCACTGGCCACCGCGTATCGCGGGCTCGCCTATTACGGGCTAGGCGACTTCGAGCGTGCCCGCGCGTCGTGTGAGACCAAGCTTGGCCACTGGGCGGGTCAGTGGTGCCTGGCGCTGACCTACGAGAAGCTCGGACGCCATGCGGATGCAGAGCGCATGCTTGCCGCGATAAAGGCCTCGGAGGGTGACGACGCCGCCTACCAATACGCCGAGATCTATGCGCAGCGGGACAACGCAGCCCAGACGTTCAAATGGCTTGATACCGCAAGGCGCCTGCGTGACCCGGGCCTGGAGAGCCTTAAGACCGATCCCCTCATCCAGCGTTTGAGCAACGATCCGCGCTTCCAGGCGATAGAGCGGGAACTGAAGTTCCCGGAGTGATCTGATGCGCAACGGGACGCCATCGCGTCGAGATTGCCTGGCAGAAGTATCACTGTTTATAAGGTCTCAGGACTTCGGTGCCACGCTGGCAAAGGTTCTCTTTTTCTCATTAGAGTCTTGCTTGCGAGTGTGGATATCCGCGATCTGTACGCATACGCGGTCGGTTACCCAACGGCAGCCGTGACCGCAGTTCTAATCGCACACCGTGTTAGGCAGCGCGGCGGCGGTCGGTCGACCGCATGCCGGGAAAACGCCTGATCGATGCTACTCGGCTGCCCAGGTGGAGAAATTGCCTGGACGACAGTACGCGGCCCTCAGGCAGGTTAGAGCGTGGCTTAGTATTGATTCGGGTAGGGTCGGCAACCAGACGGGTGCACGGCAGCTTGCCTGGCATTATCACCCGTGCGCGACAGGGGATGATTACTTTCGTCCCTCTTGGGGATACTCGTGATCCGACCCGATCCCTGCAGGCTATGACTCGAACTGTAGATTCCTCGAAGACTGCGGCATCCCGGCTCTCTGAATCGCGCCCGGGAGCAATTCACGTCCCTGGCGTCTCAGGCGCATCTGATTATTGAGAGGGCGGCTTGTAAGTCCCCGCAGTGCGCCCTGTAAGTAAGCGTTACAGAAATGAGCCGGCCCTCAGGCAAACTAAAAATCCTTTCCAGCTCAATAGCTTAGGGGCTCACCAGTCAGCGCCATTACTTGAACCATTCTCTGCCAAGGGATATTCTAGTCAGCATGACTAGAATATCTAAGTCCAAGCATTCGAGGCCGAAGGCCGGAAAGACGCAAGCCCGGACGGCCCGCGTAGGTTACTGGGTTTTGCAGGACGCCAAGGCGCGCTTCAGCGAGCTCGTGCGAAAGGTGCGGAGCGAGGGGCCGCAGCACGTCACCGTCCATGGACGCGACGAGGTAGTCGTCATCGCGGCCGAGGAGTTCCATCGTCTCAGGGGTAGTACGACGGGCCAGGCCCTCATTGAAGCCATGCAGGCAGCGCCGCACCGGGAGATCGATATCGAGCCAAAGCGCGGGACGATGCCTGTTCGCGATATCCCATTGTGACCGCATGGCTGCTCGACACAAATGTCCTCTCCGAGCTTCGGCGACCGAAGCCGGAGCCGAAGGTCGTCAGGTTCGTCGCCAAGCAGCCGCTTGAATCGCTCCATATCAGTGTGGTCACGCTGGCAGAGATTCGCTTTGGCATCGAGGTGTTGCCAGACGTAACTCGCCGCTCCGAACTTAACGACTGGCTTACCCACAAGGTTCGTCCGATGTTCGAGCAGAGGGTGCTGCCTATCACCGAGGACGTCATGGTCAAATGGAGGCTTCTTGTCGAGGAAGGCCGCAAGATCGGACGTACGTTCTCGCAGCCGGACCTGATTGTTGGCGCGACCGCGCAGCACCATGGCTTGACGATCGTTTCGCGCGATACCAGTGACTACGAAAAAGCGCACCTTGCCGTATTCAACCCCTGGGTTGAAACTCTGTCGGACTACCCATAGGCGTTTGCTATTCCTGGCGCCTTTGCATACCTCATACCCGGATCAACCTCCAGATCCGAGCGATGAGATCAACGGTCATACGTGCTCGAGCTGCTTGCCACGACGTTAGCAGTGGAGTGCGGCACTTGCTTGGAGATCGACAGCACAGGTCCGCGCTATCTGAATGCTGTTCCCTTAGTGCACCAGATCTCTCATTGCAATTGCCAGGCGACCAGCGAATGACCTGCCACAAAGATCGGCACGTTTTCTCCGGCCGCAGGCCTGGAGGGTGGCATGGGGTAGCTACTTTAGTGCCACCCCGGTAGCACTGCAGAAACTCATGGCCGTCAATACGACGTCGGTCAAGCGTGAGCGCGCGCGCCCGGAAATCCGGCCGCTCCGCACATAGCTTCATCGTGGAGGCGGTTGAGCGTCCCGCAGAGCGAGAGGAGAAAATACTGAACTTCGTCAAGGAAGCCCTGGCTGCTACAACGGTAGCCTATTCCGCCCGGCGTTAGAGCATCTGGAGCGCGCTTTCCGAATTTGCTCAGCGAGACCCAACGGCTGCTCGGAGCGCGGCCACGGCCATTCAATCGGCGGTGATAACACTGACCGGACACCCTCTTATCGGGCGGAGGATCGAAGGCGACATTCGCGAGTTGGTAAGCCGGCTTGCCCGAGAGACGTAACCGAGCACCGGCGGGAAGCACCGCCTGCCGCCTGAGATACTAACGCCATCAGTGCGCCGTTACGCGCGTGCCCCTCAGCGTGCTGCCGAGCGGGCCACCAATTTGTCTGTCGCCCGTGCCGTAGAACCGCGCCGTCTCGGTCCCGGCAAAGATGTCGCCATCGACTCTCAACTCAAAAGTGAATTCGTTTCGGCCGACGAATCTGTGAGTCGCGCGGTCGGCCGTGATTTCGACCCACTTCCCTCTTACCCGATCCCCTTCGGATATCCAAACACCCTTGCCGTCGCTGTCGCTCGTCTTGGCATCCCCAGCGTCGGGGTTTGCCTGTTGCAGCGTGCCGTCGGCATTGAAAACGTACATGTGAACGGGGAACGGAGCAGCACTGTCCGTTACGACCCACGTTCCGATGATGGATTTCTGCCTACCACCGCTCGATGACGATGAGCAGCCATTGGCGAAAATGGCCAGAAGCAACAGAGCGATCGCCGAGGACCTTATTCTCACCGGTTCAGCATATCAATGATTCGACGGCAGCGCCGCAGGCAGTGCGAGCGGTTCGAGTGGTGGGCGCGTATGCAAGGGTAGTTGGCGTTCGCGTCCGAGCAGTTGATAGAAGGGTTCAAAGACATGCAAGGCGCTGGGTTTTGACGGACCGCAATTGACGTAGGAACGTGTGTGATACCGCACCGACCGCACTTGTCCGGAGGTCTAACGTGGTCATCAGTGAGTCACTGCGGCTCGCGTAACCTCTAGCGCGCGCGGCCTTGCTTTCCTTCCCAATTACGGAGACAGCCCATGAAATCCTTGAACCTCCTTACTGTTAGTCTGCTGATTACGGGACTCCTCGGCCTCTCGGCGTGCGTGTTCGCCGGCCCTGGCCGCGGTGCCAGAGAATCTCAGGCGCGCGAGGAGCCCAATGGCAGGCACGATCATGGCGACAGGCGCTGCGATTCGGACGAGCACCGTGATGGCTGTCACGCGCGAGAGCACCAGTAGCCCCTCAAAAGCAGCCTTGGATCTGAATGCTGCGGCGCGAAACCGATTGGCGAGGTCTGTACGATAGCGGACAGAAGGGCAGCTACTGTCTGCGCTGCGGAGCGCGGCGGCCCGCGGCTGCGGATGGCGGGCAGAGCGCCGGCCCCGGAACATCCGGGGCTCGGGTGCGCACCGAAAAGGGGAATTTAGCGCTCAACTGTGTGGCTAGGTTTCTGCGGGCTCGGGCATCGCCACGGCAGCAGGCTACGAGCGGGCGCGTATGTACGATGGCGCACAGACTTCGGCGGCCCTGCTGCTTAGCTTAGCCATTCGCGCTCGAGACACAGCCCTTCTCAGCGTATCTGCCCGGCCATGGATGGGTTGATCGGGAGAGACTGACGATCCAATCATCGGTGAGGAAGCCATGAATGATCACCCATCTGAGTCCGCCCGCGGTGCCCAAACGAGCGGCGGGCACATCAACGGCCATGGAGCCCATATGGAGCTTGCAGGGGGTGTGCATAGCGCCGGACCCAAGCCCCGTACCCGTCCGTCTGCGGATACCCTTGCGATAGGACCCAAGTCGTTGAGCGGCCAGGAGCTTGCCACCGAGAACGGCCAGCGGAACGAGTTCATGACGGTGTTTTCCCACGAGCTGCGCAATTCGCTGGGTGCGATCGGCAGTGCTGTCCGCATTCTGCGCATGGACACATCCGCATGCCCCGCCGCCGTGAAGGCACGCGTGCTGATTGAACGGCAGGTCGGCCAGATGGCACGTCTCGTGGAAGACCTGCTCGACACGTCGCGAGCCCGAAACGGCCTCTTGCGCCTGCGCCGCGAACGGGTCGATCTGTGTGCCGTCGCGGCTCATGCGGTGCAGACCGTCGAATTCGCCATGCAACAATACAATCATCGTATTACTACCTCATTCCCGGATGCCCCCGTGTGGCTGCAGGCCGACCCCGGTCGAATGGAACAGGTATTTGTCAACTTGCTCCTCAACGCGGCGAAATTCACCGAAGTGGGAGGACATGTGGAGCTGTCCGTGGAACGGGGCGAGGGCGAGGCCATCGTTCGAATTTGCGATACGGGCATCGGCATAGCTCCTGATCTGCTGCCGCAGGTGTTCGATCTCTTTGCCCAGGCGGATCCTTCATCGCCACGCGCGGACGCGGGCCTTGGAATCGGGCTCGCCTTGGTGCGCAGCCTGGTCGAATGCCATGGAGGCCAGGTGGCGGCCTCCAGCGGCGGTCTTTGGCAGGGAAGTGAATTCACGATTCGCCTACCCACGCGCGAGGGGTAGTTGTGCATCGGTAGGGGACGCCGATGAAAGTGATCCAATGAAGGTGACATCGGGGACTCTTGCAGAAGGTCCTTGGAAAGTTACGCGGGCGTGGCGCCGGTTTGCTGCGCGCGATGGTCTCCCGGATAGCACTCTCGGACTAGTCGACCGCCACCAGCGGTCGGAGCCAGCTTTTGCAGGGGGAAGATCATGAAGCGTCTTTTACTTGGGTTCCTTGCCGTCGTATTGATCGTGACCGTTGCCAAGCTTGACCGAAGACGCGTGCGCGGTCGGCGCCCGCCCTCGGCGCGGCGGCAAATTGAAGGGTGGGAAGGAGAAGGAGGGGCCGTCCCTGTCGACAACGAGCGTACGGCCGCGCAGACGACCGCTGCGATTTGAATTGCCTCGAGCTCGCGCGCGCGGTCGGAGCCAACGAGCCGGCGGATGCACCAACCCGGTCCGCCCCGCCTGAGGTCGGGTTGGCTCGCTAGCTCGCCTTCCCGGATTGCTGTCGTGCGGCCACGGCGTAGACGTGACAGCTCGCACCACGGGTCGCAGCTGATGTCGGCCGAAGGGCAGCGCATTCGCCTGTGAGATAGACGAATCCACCGACGTCGATCGTCGCCGCCTCCTACATCTTATCGATCCACAACCGAGCCTAATGCCGCATGGGCTAGGAGTCTGGCGTGGCCCCGCAATAAACACATTGAGGTATGTATGACTGGAAAAAACACTGCTGTCTTCGGTATCTACTCGTCAGGTGAACGCGCAGAGCGCGCGGTGGATTCGTTAATGAACGCCGGCTTCCAAAATTCGGCCATCTCCGTGTTACTCCCCGACACTCCTAGCACGAGGGAATTCGCGCATACGAAGGACACCAAGGCCCCGGAGGGGACAACTACGGGAGTCACCACCGGAGGCGTCATCGGCGGAACACTGGGCGTGCTCGTCGGCGTGGGAGCTCTCGCGATTCCCGGGCTCGGTCCGTTTATCGCGGCTGGACCCATTATGGCCGGCCTGGCAGGACTGGGCGTCGGCGGAGCAGTCGGTGGACTGGTCGGGGCGCTGATCGGCATGGGTATCCCCGAGTATGAAGCCAAGCGGTACGAGGGACGGGTGAAAGATGGTGGCACCTTGCTCTCCGTTCACTGCGACACCGCTGCGCAGATAGCGCGCGCCAAGGATGTCCTGAAGGCGAGCGGGGCAGAGGATATATCCTCCGCCGGAGAAGCGTCGGCGAACGCCGCTTGAGTTTGCTGCGCATCGACGCTCGCAGCAGGCATCTCAATCTGAGCACGAGGAGAGCTGGATTCTCCTCGTGCTACCTCCTAAATGGCCTCTCTACTAATTACCGGCGGAATTCATGAAAAACATACTGCTTGGCGCTTTACCCATTTTGGCGTTTGCCGCGCAAGGTGCGCAAGCTCAATCGACTCCTGAGGATCGCGTATCCGCGTCCACGCCCCAGTCGACTGCGGCGCCCGACAACTCGAGAAGCAATCGACAGGTCCCTGAGAATACGAGCAATACGGCCGATCAACAGATGAATGACGCGGCGGATCTTGATGTCACCAAGCGCATCCGCCAGAGCCTCATGGCCGACAAGGCCCTGTCCAGTTATGGGCACAACGTGAAAGTTGTGTCGATCCACGGTCAGGTGACGCTCAATGGTGTGGTGCGCTCCCAGGAGGAGAAATCAGCAATTGGGAGGAAAGCAGCAGCTGTCGTAGGCAGGGGCCGAATCGTCAACGATTTAACGGTAGCAGCGAAGTAGGTGCGACGCACGGGCCGCGGCAGATCTGTGGCCTGAGCCGGCAGCTTCACGAGCTGCAGCGACGATTCATCTTTTGGGAGCGCTCGGGACCTTTCTTTGCTCCGGATGCTCCGAGTGACAACCAGCAGCAATAGGAGAAGACATCATGGCGTCTGGCAAAGCAACTCTGCAGCGGAAGGCGGTGAAACCACCGGCACGCCCGGTCAAAGCCGGTGATGGTCGTGGGCAGGAGCGCGATGCGCTGAGCCTGCTCAAAGCGGACCATCGACAAGTGGCAAAAATGCTCGAGGACTATGAAGATCAGGACGACGACGACGGCAAGGAGGCCGTGGCCGAAAAGATCTGCGCCGCCTTGACTGTGCACGCGCAGATAGAGGAAGAGATCTTTTATCCCGCCGCGCGGGCAGCACTGGATGAGGAGGACGCGGCACTCGTTGACGAGGCGGACGTCGAACACGGGACCGTCAAGGACTTAATATCGCAGATCGAAGCCTCGAGCGCACAGGAGCACCACTATGACGCGAGAGTGAAAGTACTCGGCGAATATGTGAAGCATCACGTGAAGGAGGAGGAAACAGAATTGTTTCCAAAGCTCGAGTCGGCGGACCTCGACCTGGCGGCGCTCGGCAAACGTTTGGCGGCCCGGAAGGAGGAGCTGGAAGCCGAATGATCCTGAGGTCTGTCGGTCCGGTGGCCCCGTGGCGGGATCGCGCCAGGCCGAAGCGGGCGATGTATCATCATCGCCGTCGCAAGGGACTGGCGGCACGTCCACAGGCGCAATGCTAGCGCATTGCGGGTATCGCCGATTCCCGCGCCGTTATGGCAGCCGCGCCGGAATGGAGAGCTTCCTGTATCGCTTCCATTCCTGGCGGACCTCACCACGTCGCAGTTGATGTATCGCCTCAGGTGCTCACGGTGCGTGCTTGCCACCCTCGGAGCCCGATGCAGGTTTGAGTTGGTTACGTTCATTGGAGCTGTGAGATGAGTACTCAGCCCACTCAGGCGAAAGCACCCGCTGAGCCGCCCAAACCGGACGCTCCCTCGTTGTCGGACCACATCGGCCAAAATGTCGAGAACGTCGTGGCGCTGCAAAAGCGCGAATCGGAGGGGGTCAGTGCGTCGCAGCTCCGCCTGGAACGGCTCAGCCGGTTTGTGGGTCGGCCGCTCTACCTGGTGGGTGTTCTGTGGTTCGTAGCGCTGTGGATCAGCATCAACACCGCGGTCTCATACCTCGGAATTGCACCCGTCGATCCTGCGCCGTTTCCGTGGCTTGAAGGACTTTTGACGTTGGTGGCACTTCTCACCACGACGGTAGTCTTGATTGCACAGAACAGGCAGACCAGGCTCGCGCAGCAGCGGGCGCACCTGTCTCTGCAACTGAATATGTTGACGGAGCAGAAGGTCACGAAGGTGATCCATCTTCTCGAGGAATTGAGACGGGATCTGCCAATGGTAAGGGATCGCCACGATGCGCAGGCAGCGATACTGCAAGAGGGCGCTAGTACTGCGCAGATGGCTTCCGTGCTTCATGGCGTTGGCTTGACAAGCGACTCGGATAATTCCGAGTCCAATCGCAAATGACGGCGCCTCGGTGTGCCATCCGCACAGTCGCTGAAACCCGGGGAGGTTCCTCCCACACGATGCGCGGTACCTCTGTCCACTGGCGCGCGCCTGTGTGCGCCGACGAACCGACTACGACCACCGTCCGCGCTTTGTTTGGGTAGGCGCGCCTCGTCGTCTCGCGTCAAGACTGAGCTCCAACGCCAGGGCTGCACCGAAATCGGCTGCTGGCGTATCTCCCCCATCGAGAACTGCCCGGTTGGGTCAAACGGCGGCGTGCACACGGTTCCATGTGGTGGAAGCCCGTGGCCAGGTGGCTTCCGACGGCCCGGGATCGTGATCGCTCAGCCTCCTTTCGAATGACCATTTGCCTGGGCTGTCGGTCTCGACAGGGCATAGTGAGGCAAGCGCAGCGCGAACGCCCTGAGCGGGCGAACCCCGCTGTTCCGGGCCTGCTCGCGCAGAGCTTGCCACCGCGCCAACGCGCTTTCATCGGTGCTCCACGTGTGGTCCCACACCTGCTGTAGACGATCCCTGAAGTCTATGACCGTGCGCAGCACGGGATGCCGGCAGAGCAGATGGGTCACCTGATTGCGCGCACGCTCGTCGAGCAGCTTCGGATGCCGGGTGAGCAGGCGGGTGAAGCCTCGCGACAAAGCGAGACTGCGTCCATCTCTGAGCAGCTCACGAGCCACAGGCTGGATGACCTGCCGCCGATAGTCGCGCAGGACGTGCAACCGATGCAAAAAAAGCGCCCGCACGGTCCGGGTATTCATGTCGGGATCCCCGGGCGAAATATACGGTCGCTGGGCGATATGACTCACCCGGGCCAATCCGAGTGCCCGTAACGCACAGATAGCGATCCAGCCCACGTCCACTTCCCAGGGCTGCAAGGCAAAGACTGGCGATGAGGGGAATGCATGATGATTGTTGTGTAACTCTTCGCCCGCGATCAGCAGCCCCCAGGGCAGTATGTTCGTGGCGGCCGTAGGCAGTTCAAAATTCCGATATCCGAGATGGTGCCCCAGCCCATTGATGATGCCCGCGGCGAGCAGGGGCTGGGCGATGAGTTGCACGCCCACCATGGCGATAGCGGGGACTCCGAAGAGCGCCAGTTGAGCGAGTACGAACAGCACAATGCCTGCTTTCGGGAAACGGCTGTAGAGATTGCGCTCGAGCCAGTCATTGGGCGTGCCCCGCCCAAAATGGGCCAGGGTTGCGGGGTCGGAGGCCGCGGCGACGTACAGCTCGTAGCCCTGCGAAAGCACCCGCTTCAAGCCAAACACGACGGGGCTGTGCGGATCGCCAGGGCTGTCCGCAAACACGTGATGACGGCGGTGGACGGCGACCCACTCCTTCGTTACGGTCCCCGAGCTGAACCACAACCAAAAGCGAAAGAAGTGCCGCATCGCCGGATGCAACTGCAGGCCGCCGTGAGATTGATCGCGATGGAGGTAGAGCGTGATCCCCAGCAGCATCAGCTGGACCAGGCCGAACGTCAGGGCGATATAGCCCCACGCCGACAGTCGAATCAGGCCGTAAAACATATGCATGGCGGTCGAATCCCTACGCTGGGTAAAGGTGTGGCACTATGTCATTAACATACGTCATCGCACTCCGTGGTTCTGTTCGGTACCAGACATGACGGGGGTTAACGTCGCCTGTGCGCGCTGTTCATAGCAGAGCTGGCACAGGACCTGCGCGACGAATGGACGACATACCACTCCCAGACCGGAAGCCTGCGGCGGTATTGACCGACGTCTGTGAATCGCTCGGCCTTGATCCGGGCGAGATCACGCCGGGCTGCATGATCGTGCAACACACGGGCAAGGCACTTGTGACGGCGATGAGGATGGCCCTGGCCGAGGGCGACTCAGCGGCCGCGGAGCTGGTCGCGTGCGAATGTGTGGGCGGAAACCAAAGACCACGCGGATTGGGAGCTTCTGGGCGAGTGTGCGCAAGCCCCGCATGGCCAGGCCGCCGCGGCGCTGACCGGCGGCGGTCGATCGAAGCGCGGCGGGGCCCCCAGAAAGCTAAGAAGGCGCGGCGGGCGCAGACGGGCCGCTAGGCGCAGACGGGCCGCTAGCTGCGGGCCGACCTTGACGCGTGGGTTGCCTCATACGTCATGCGCGAACGCAACAAGCGATCACATATCCATCCCGCCGATTCCGCCACCTGGCATCCCACCATGGGCATGCTCGTCGTCCTTCGGAGCCTCGGCAATCATTACCTCGGTGGTCAGCAGCAGGCCCGCGACGGATGCCGCATTCTGCAGCGCCAGCCGGGTAACCTTCGTTGGATCGAGAATGCCCGCTTCGAGCATATCGCCGAACTCACCAGTGGTCGCATTGTAGCCGTAGGTGCCCTTGCCGGCTCTCACCTGGTTCAGGATGACCGCGGCATCCTCGCCTGCATTCTCGACTATATTCCGCAAAGGCTCTTCGATCGAGCGCGCGAGAATACGGATCCCCGCCGTCTGATCCTCATTGGCGCCCTCTAACTTATCGAGGGCCTTGAGGGCGCGGATCAGCGCGACACCGCCGCCGGGTACAACGCCTTCCTCGATAGCCGCACGGGTTGCGTGCAGGGCGTCTTCCACGCGTGCCTTCTTCTCTTTCATCTCTATCTCGGTGGCGGCACCGACTTTGACCAGTGCGACTCCGCCGGAGAGCTTCGCGACACGCTCCTGAAGTTTCTCCTTGTCGTAGTCGCTGGTCGCTTCCTCTACCTGTTGGCGGATCGATTCCACCCTCGCCTTGATGTCAGCGGCCTTGCCAGCGCCGTCTATGATGGTCGTGGTTTCTTTTTCGACCACAACCTTCTTGGCTTCGCCCAGATCGTCCAGGGTGGCCTTCTCGAGGGACAGGCCAACCTCATCGGAGATCACCGTGCCGCCGGTCAGGGTCGCGATGTCTTGCAGCATCGCCTTGCGACGGTCACCGAAGCCCGGAGACTTCACCGCTGCTACCTTGAGGATGCCGCGGATGTTGTTGACGACCAGGGTCGCGAGCGCCTCGCCTTCGACGTCCTCGGCGACCACGATCAGCGGACGGGCCGCCTTCGCGACAGTCTCCAGCAGCGGGAGCAGCTCGCGGATGTTCGAGATCTTCTTGTCACACAGGAGGATTAGCGGCTTGTCGAACTCGGCAGTCTGACTCTGCTGCTGGTTGATGAAATAAGGGGAAAGGTAGCCGCGGTCGAACTGCATGCCATCGACCAGCTCGAGCTCGTTTTCGAGACCTTGTCCCTCTTCAACAGTGATGACGCCTTCCTTGCCGACTTTCTCCATTGCATCCGCAATGGTCTTGCCGATCGACTCATCGGAGTTCGCCGAGATCGTGCCCACCTGCGCAATGGACTTGGAGTCCTTGCAGGGTTTGGAGAGCCGTTTTAACTCCTCCGTCGTGACGAGCACCGCCTTGTCGATACCGCGTTTGATGTCCATGGGGTTGCGACCAGAGGCGACGGCCTTGAGGCCCTCGCGGATGATCGCCTGAGCGAGCACGGTCGCCGTCGTCGTACCGTCGCCGGCCTCGTCCGAGGTATTGGAAGCGACCTCCTTCAGCATCTGCGCGCCCATGTTCTCGAACTTGTCCTTGAGCTCGATCTCCTTCGCCACTGACACGCCGTCCTTGGTGATGGTCGGGGCGCCGTAGCTTTTCTCGAGCACGGCGTTGCGGCCCTTCGGGCCGAGCGTCGCCTTCACGGCATTCGCGAGGATATTGGCGCCCCTGAACATGCGCTGGCGCGCGTCGTCGCTGAATCGTACGTCTTTCGCTGGCATTGTCGTGTCCTTCGGTAGAGTTTATTTCGACTCGATGACGGCCATGACCTCTTCCTCGCGCATGACCAGGAGCTCCTCGCCCTCGACCCGGACCTCGGTCCCGCTATGCTTTCCGAAGAGGATCCTGTCGCCCACCTTGAGGTCGCAAGGGCGCACCTGCCCATTTTCGATGATCTTGCCTTTGCCCACGGCGAGGATCTTTCCATGAATGGGCTTTTCAGCCGCCGTGAGCGGAATCGCTATGCCGCCAGGGGAGGTCCGGCTCTCCTCCAGGCGCTTGACGAGGACACGGTCATGAAGCGGACGGATCTTCATAGTAGGGCGCTCCATTGGACTGGTTATTGGCCTGAGGTCAGTTATAAATGGCGACGCGCGTGCGGACTTTCAATGCAGGAGTAAAAAGAAACTGACGCTGGAGGACGCAGCGCTGTTGAAGCGCTTGGATTACAGTTGAGGTAAGTGCCGGGGCGATGCCTTCCGGGCATCATCTGCACCGGACCGTATCTCGCCACCTCTGCCCGAATGGCCTGCGCGGCGCCCGTACAGTGGCCATTGCCTCAAGCTGGGAAATCAGCGCTCCGCCGCGTCCGCGTTGATCACGAGCTACTGCCGTCTCCAATAGGCGCGAGAGATCGAGGGCGACGACGGGCTTTAGAAGGCAGCGCTCGAATCCTGGCACCCGAGCGCGCCCGCTGCCTGCGTGTTTGTGCCTGGCCGTCAGCGCAAACACTCGCAAGTCCTGGCTCTGGCAGCGCTCGCTCAACAGCCGCGCCACTTCATAGCCGCTCATATCCAGCAAATTGAGCTCGAGCAGAACCACAGAGGGCCGAAAATCGGCCGCAATGGCGAGCGCAGCACAGCCGGAGTAGGCAACGCGAGTTTCGAGGTAGCCCGCAGCGTGCAACATGCGCTCCACCGAGCTGGATGACGCGATATCGTCATCGACGATCAAGATTCTCAAGGACTTGATGGAGAGTGCGGACTGTCCGCCTTCATTCTCCCAAGTCTGCAGCTGCTGGACCGCTTCGGCCTGCACGGATGGCGCCTGCCCGTCACGAGTGCTGCCCAAATCGGCGTGCTTCTGCGCCTTGTCGGAGAGTCGCCGCCAGCTAGTCGTCACTGCATCCGTCATATTCACACTCCTACATGTGCATGCTATACGCGTGAAACCGGAAGTCGGTACGCCAGGGCACAGACACTCAAGCCCCGCGCGCCGTTCTGGCTCGGTGGCAAGTGACCATGTTGCGGAGCCTGCGATAGGGCTTAAAGCGCCCTAGCGGAATGTCGTTGCGGACGGCAGGTTGGTGACGGGTTGATCACTCCAGGACGCAGCTGTCACCGTGCCTGCGGTAACCATCAGCACAATTCCAGTCATTGCCCGAATAGCCGATGTAGGCGTTTGCCGGGACTGTCAGCGGTGTACAGCCAGCTTGTGCGAATCTGAAACCGCGCTCGCATTGCCAGCCATTTCCGCTGGCATCGAGATACGCATTCTCGGGCACGATGACTACTGTGCAAGCGTCGCCATGCTTGACGAACCCCCGTTCGCATTGCCAATCGTCCCCGTAGCGTACCAAGAACGCGTTTGAAGGAACTCTGATCGGCGCGCAAGTCTCGCCGACAAGACGAAAGCCGCGGTTGCATTCCCATCCACGACCGTATGACGAGTCCACGGCATAGGCGTTTTCTGGCACGAGAATCCGTGTACAGCCACGCTCGCTCTGGCGGTAACCACGGTTGCAGTGCCATCCGCTGCCAAAGGAGGAGTCGTCTGCATAGGCGTTATCCGGCACCTTGACCGCGGCGCACTGATTGCCGGTTTTCACATACCCTCGATTGCACTCCCATCGGTTACCGAATGAGTTGAGATATGCGTTCGGTGGAACCTCGACTCGTACACAGCTCTGCACCTCCCGATCGTAACCTCGGGGGCAGTCCCACCCGCTGCCATAGCGGCTGCTCTGAGCATGACTGGGCATTGCGCCCGCATCCGTCTGAGCCGAGGCGATTCCCGAGACAGCGAGCAGTAAAACGTAGAAGGGCGAACATACCACCCAACGCTTGTCCACTGCTGAGCTGGGATTCTCTAAAGAGGTGCTGTTCATTTGAGCTGCGTCCGTGGGTTGCGCAAACGATGATAAGTCACCCCTCCTGAAATCTCGGTACGCTGCCGCACATAACGAAACTCGTTGCATCGAGGCAGAGCGCGGCGCTCCATTGTGTGTGTCATTTTGACATCCGGATGGGCACGTTTCGTCACGCTAGCGCGGGCTTGCTTGCTACTTGGTTCGCCGGCGCACCGACTCCTTCAACGGCGCGACCTAGGCTCTGCGAAGTCGGTGTCGAGGTCGATCAGGTTGTTTCTTGACCATCTATCACGAGTAATTAATGGATTCATTTCCCATCGTAGCCGTAGCTTCCTCCACGGGAGACCTGGAAGCCGTTGTGGAGCTGCTGTCCGCTTTGCCGGCCACATTCAACGAGGCCATTATTATCGTTCAACATTTCGAGCCGGGTCGCCGCGCCATGCTACTGCACGAGGCTCTCGAAAACAGAACGAGTCATCCGGTTGTCGTCGCGCGCGATGGGGCCGTAGCCGAGCGAGGTCGTGTCTACGTTATACGAACAGATGTGGCGCTGACGATCATCGGCGGCCGTATTAGCGTGAGTCCTGGCGCGAGCATGGTCCAGCGTGCGGGGGATACCCTGTTCATTTCTCTGGCCACAGATTGTGGAACCAGGGCAATCGGCGTAGTCCTCTCGGGCGGTGGCTCCGACGGTGCCCTGGGCGTACGGGCAATCCGGAAGGCCGGCGGCACTACCTTCGCGCAATACCCGGGATCTGCGCGCTTTCCCAGCATGCCCATCAGCGCCATCGAGACGGGATGCGTGGGATCTGTACTGCGCCCAAACGAGATTGCCCACGCGCTGACTCGTCTGAGTCGCCTCGATAGCCGTCCCGTCGGCATTCCACGCCCGGTGTCCTTCGCGTGAGTGTCGGTCGCCGGTTGATTGGCTTCTGAATTCCGCCTCCGGCGCTGGGAACCTGGGGCGAAACAACGACTGACCGATACTTAGGTATACCCGCGGGCCGTTCTGTCTCACACCACCCGCTTGCCAACCACCTTCAGCTCAGTGTTGTAGAACTGAAGCCTGCTGCGCCCCTGGCTCTTGGCGCGAAACAGGGCTGTGTCCGCATTCTTCAGAGGGGTCTCCGCATCACCACCGTCCTGCGGGTACACGCTGATGCCAATGCTGACTGTGACGTGCACCTCGTGTTTCTCAATGCGATGAGGTGCGCTCACAGCCGTGAGTATCTTCTGCGCGCTCCGGGCTGCAATGTCCGTGCGGCCGACCTCCGAGAGCAGCACCAGAAATTCATCGCCTCCTTGACGGCTGACGGTGTCTGAGCTGCGTACGCAGGCTATGAGGCGTTGCGCGATCGACTTGAGAAGCTCATCGCCGATCTGCGCTCCACGTTGCAGGGCAAGCCTGGCCGTACCCTCCTCGAGCACTCGGCTGAAGATCAGGACGGGAGTGTGGGGTGACGCGCGAAACACTTGTCGAAGGTCTCGATCCCTTGACTGTCGGGGAGGAAGAGGTCGACGATGATTGCGGCGAGCTCTTCTACTCCCGCGCGACTCAACCGATCCAGGGCATCGCAGCTCGACCGACGGATTCGATGTGGAAAGGCCCGTCACGTGAGTTCGCGAGCGAGGCCCGGACCTGGCTGGCTTCCCGGGGATTAAGAACGACGAGTAAGTTCCGGGACATGGGGCTGCGTGCACGCCCAAGGCTATATGGGCGGCCAACGACGCGCCCAATGCTCAGGGAAATCTGTACGCAAGCGTACCCTGCTGGACGTCGACCGCCGGCAACCACGCTGGGAGCTGCCTTGTTCCAGCGATAGCCTCATCTCAGTGATTACCCTGAGGGCCGTAAGCTGATCCGCGACGCTTGCGGCGAGCTCACGCAGATTGGGTTGGAAGCAGTTGCTTGCGGGTGTTTACGTGGCAGGCAGGGCAGCGTGCCCGAAGATACCAGGGTCAGCCCGAGAATTCGTCGAAATGACGGCGCGCCGCCCGGCGCGGCGCTTGAGGTGTCTGAGACACCGGCGTACCGCCTTCATTTTCCCAGTCATCAAGCTCTGCCGCCTGACGTTGCGTTGCCCCGTTGAGCTCCTCCAGTCGCAGGGCGCTGACCGGCCGATGTCGAGTGCCCTCCGTGTTTGCCCGAAGCGGTGTGCTCACAGTCGCACCGGGCTCGTAGCGCATCGGGCTTCTCCCTGTGGAATGTCATCACCGCAACGCGGCAGGCGGATTGCTGATGACCACCTCGACGCGGCGATTCTGCTGCCGGCCTGCTGCCGAGCCATTGTCGGCCACAGGATCGCTTGGACCCTTGCCGGAAGCGGAGAGCCGCGACGAACTGATTCCCTGTCCCGTGAGATACGACTTGACGGAGTCGGCGCGTCGCTCGGACAACCCCTGGTTATAGTCATCATTGCCCACGCTGTCCGTATAACCTTGAATGGCGACACTACGGTCGGGATACTTGTCGAGGAAGGCGACCAGCTTGGTCAAATTGCCCGTCGCCCCCGGCTTTAGATCGGCCTTTCCCGTGGTGAACAGTACATCGCCGAGCGTCAGCACGAGCCCCCGATCCGTGGGCTTTGCCTGCAGCACGTCAATCTGCCGCTGTAACTCTGCGGCTTGCTGCTCTGAGCCTGCAGCGGCCAGCTGCGCGGTATTGGCGTCGAGACGGGCCTGATCAGCTGCCGCCCTTTGTTCGGCCCCTTCGGCGCGCGCTGTCGCGGCCTGACTCTTGGCAGCTTCTGCTTCGTGCGTGCGCGCATCCAGACGGGCGCTCTCGCGTTGTGCGACGAGCTCGGCCCGCTGATCCTCGGCGAACCGAGTTTCGGCGAGAGCCCTGGCCGTGTCTACTTTACGGTCGGCCAGATAGACCCGGTGTGCGGCCAGGTTCTTGTCTGCTTCCGGTTGCTCGGCAGTGCGGACCGCAGCGTCCGCGTCCTTGATCGCGTTCGCCGCGCGGCTAGCAAGATTCGGATCGGACTGGAGCTGGGTCAGCTTGATGCGCGCTTCGGCGGCGCCGTCCGGTTTTCCTGGAGCAGTCGTGCAGGCCGCCGTAAGTAATATCGATGCCACGGCCGTAGCGATCAGGGTCCTGGAAAGCATCACGTGGCGGTACCTTCTAGTGTTCATGGCTTGTCTCCCGAGGTGCGCTTCATCTCTTCGACCAAGGCGCCGTTGCTGCGCTTCATTTCATCGTTCACGGCACTGGCTTTGGCAGCTGAGGTCTTGGCGGAGGCCAGTTCGGCCTCGGCGCGCGACTCCTCGGCGAAGTGCTCGGCCACCACCATTTTCCGCTCGGTCACGGCCGTGTCAGCCAAGGCGAGCTTGGTGTGAGCTTCGCTCAACTCCCCAGGCGCGTAGCGCGCGGCCTCGCCTCGCTCGGCGGTGACGATGGCTTGCTGAGCCGCCTGCAGACTGCCCGTGGGCACCGGTGGCGTAGATGCGCATGCGGCGAGCAGAAGCGCGCACGGGAACCCGAGCACCAACCGCAGGTGCGAGCCGCGGTTAGATTGCGATGTGGCATTCATGTCGATTCTCTACTTATGGGGCGGGCGCCAGCTTTAGCCGGTGACCCAGCAGGATGGCGAGTGTGTGCTCTCGCGCTGCGGCGGTCCGTACGCGAACGCACATACTATCCGCCACCTGACGCAGTCGGCCCGCGCTGATCCCGCGCGCAACAGATCGCGAGGGAGCCGTCCTGCGCGCCGCGCTCACTTCAAAGCTTCGCTGTTGCTAATGCTGCATTGCTGCGGCGTGCGCTCGGCGCTCCATCGTGTTCTACATCGATGAGTACCCGGATGCGAGCGGCAATCGGCCGACGGTCGGCAGCTATTCGCTCTGGGATGCCTACGCCGTCTACCGGCCGACGCCACAGCTGGCCGTGTTATTTGGCGTGAAGAACCTGTTCGACAGAAGTCCTCCGTTTACCAACGCACAGCAGAACAACTTTGCGGCCGGGTACAACGCGCTCGTTGCGGACCCCCTGTTGCGGAACTTCTATGTCAATCTGAAATACACCATCTTCTGAGTGCCTCCTCAACGAGCTCATATGAAGCCCCGCCTGGTGCGGGGCTTTTTCTTGTACGTGCCGCAGACGGCAGTTCCGCAGGCGCGTTCCCGCTCGCGCGTGGCACCATTTTGTGCGCTGCGCTCGGGTGGCTGGTAGGTGCCGACCGCGGACATTGCCTTGGCGGTCAGTCTCGCGTTAGAGTTACGTTCGTCGCCGCGTATACCCGACTACCCGTTGGGCACTGCAGGAAAAAGAACAATAGACAGGGGGTCCCTTGCACGGAACGCACCGCCTCGTCGCGGTTTTCCAGGCGCAGACTCTACTTACTGACGCTCAGGCAGCCCGCCTCGCCCGAGGCATCCAGCTCTTTGACAGAATCCGCCTGAGTCTGGCGAGCGGCATACTCGTGTTGCTCGCCGCCTGCGGGGGCGGTGGCAGCTCTCGCCCTCCAACGCCGCCGATCGCTGACGCCGGCAGCGCCCAAACTGTCACTAAGCACGCCCTCGTGACCCTCGATGGCAGCAGCAGCCTTGATCCCCAGGGGCTGGCGCTGACCTATTCCTGGAGTCAGGCCAGCGGCGCCGCGGTGTCGCTCACCAACCCCCACAGCGCGAAGCCGACCTTTGCTGCCCCGGGTGTTTCGGGAACGCTTGCCTTTTCGCTAGTGGTCGCGGATGGCCAGGCGTCCTCGCCTCCCGCGAGCGTCAATATCACCGTTCAGGATCGCGCACCCGTTGCGGTAGCACCGGCGACCACCACCGCAGCTCCCGGAAGTATTGTGATATTGGATGGAGGCGCCAGTTCCGACCCGGACCAGGATCCCCTCACCTATAGCTGGAAGCAGGTCAGCGGCACCTCCGTTTCGCTCGCAGCCGCCGCTGGAGGCAAAGCCACATTCGCCGCTCCTAACAAGGCCGACACCCTGGTGTTCTCGCTCACTGTCAGCGATGGTGAGAAAAGTTCCGATGCGGTGACGGAGACAGTCTCTGTGGCAGCACCCGGAGCCACCGTCCCGCCGGTCGTAAGCGCTGGGTCCGACATCACGACATCCAAGCGTACTCCGATTTTTCTGCAGGCCACGGTAATCTCCTCCAGCGGCGGACCCCTTACGTTTCAGTGGACGCAGATTGCGGGTACCAGCGTGACGCTGCAGAACGCGACGACGATGGAGCCGAGTTTCACAACGCCGCCCAGCACCGGAGATCTGACGTTCTCGCTCACCGTTACCGACGGCAACTTCACCTCGACCCCCAGCACCGTCACTGTGCATGTGCAGAACTATCCACCGGTCGTCTCGGGAACCACGTTGCCATCAGCCCCGCGGCGTAATGACCCGATTACGGTGACTGCTTCGATATCCGATCCCGACAGCGATCCGCTGACGATCACCTACGTTTGGACGCGTAACGGCACAATGGTCCCGAGTGCAATCGGCGCCTCCTATCCACCGGGGAACCAAATAAAGGGGGACGTAATCGCTGTCACGATTACAGCGTCGGACGGTCAGCTCACCGCCTCTGGGAGCGCGAGTACGACGATCGCCGATACGCCGGCAGTGCTCACGGGCAACCCACCCAGCTCGGCCGCGTACGGGGCGCCGGTGAGCTTCAAGGTGACCGCCTCGGATGCGGACGGTGACCCGACGGGGCCGATCGAGGTGAATTACGGCCCGGCCGGCTTCGGTGTGGACGCGAGTGGGAACGTCACTTGGACGCCAGGCGGCCCGATGTTCGACCGGACGGTAGACAACCGCTGGAGCGTACGCCTCAAAAATGCACCTTCGATAACCTTCGGCAGCACGATCACGGTCACGGATGCCACGCGCAAGCAGCCCCTGGTGCGCACCAACAGTGGCATCCCGGCTGGAAATAATTCCATCGATATCGAGGACTTCGATGGCAGTGGCCTAAAGCAGGTGCTTGTAGGGACCTATGAGGCGGTGTACCTGCTCGCCCGGCACGGCGCTGACTACCAGCAGACCTGGGTGTATCCCTTCGATACGGGATCCAACTCGGGGATCGCTGCGGTGACCTCAGGAGATGTGGACGGGGATGGTCACCGGGAGATTTTCTTTGCCTCCGGTCCCGCGGTGGTCAAGCTGGACGGCGTGACGCGACGCGAAGTGGCTCGTTACGGCCAGGCGACGGCCGTCGGCAACACACCCGCCGGCCCGTACTGCGTTGGGCTGCGCTATGCGGACATCGACAATGACGGCAAGGGCGAGCTCGTTTGTCTTGCCAACGATACGGGCGGGTTCGGTTCGACCAGTACGCTCTACGTGCTGGACGCGACCACGATGAAGCTGAAGTGGCAAAGCGCTTCGTTGAGTTTGGGTAACTCCGTCGCGGTTGGGCATCTCGACTCGAGCCCCGGGCTTGACATTGTCACTAACGGTGGGTACGTCTTCGATGGTGTGACGCACCAGAACAAATGGCTTTATGGCCCGGGTTTCGGTACGGCCGTTGACGTCGGGAATGTTAGCGGTGATGGCATCGGGAAGATAGTCGGGCTCAATTCCGGTGTCATGGCTCGTGTCTTCGACGCGGTGCTCAAGACCTCGGTTTGGGAAATTCCACTCGATCCAGCGAGCTTCTCCGGCCTCTCGGCAATCAAAGTCGCCGACCTCGACGGCACGTCGCCCGACGAAATCCTCGTGGGGGATGGCCAGTGGGGCAATGTGTACGCGTATCGATATAACAGCACGACCAAGTCAGCCGCGAAAATCGCTCAGGTGGCGGCCCCGGGCGATGGCGTCAGTGCGATTGCGGCTGGAGACGTCAACGGCGACGGACAGGCCGAACTGGTCTTCGGCTCGGACTATTACAGTAGCGGGCGCGACTATCTGACAGTGGCGTCCTGGACTCCCACGGCCGCAGCGCTGTGGTCAGGCCCGTTACCGTCGCAGCTCGACGGCCCGTTTTATGGAGCGAAGTTGGCGCGTCTTGCCGCCAACTCAAAGCAGCTGATGTTCATGACGCCTGAGACCGACAGCGGTTACGCCGGCATGCGCGTGATCGGCTTGGACCCGGCGACGGGGTTCATCAGCCTCTCCAGCGAGGTCGACAGCAACTGGTCGCGCAACGCCGGATTCGACGTCGGCGACGTGCTCGGCACGGGTATCGATGAAATGCTGCTCGGGACGGCGACGCTGTACACAAATTATTTCACGGCATTCGACTTCGCCTCCAATCTGAAGAAGTGGAGCTCGGCCACCACCAGCGGTGGCGGGCAGGCGGTGGTGCACTCTGATCTGAACGGCGACGGTATCGATGATGTTGTGGGGGGCACCTCGGACGGATCTGTCTACGCTTACGATGTCGCCCACCAGACCCTGCTCTGGAGCATCAGCGGCCTCGGCTTCGTGACCGACGTCGCGGTCGCAGACCTCGATGGCGACGGTGTTCCCGAGATCATCGTCAGTTCCACCAATGCCGTGATCGCCTACAAGAAGTCCGGTAGCAGCTACGTGCAGATGGCCGCTTATCCCGTTGCTCCTGTTGTGGGAGCGATGCTGCTGATCGCAGATACCGACGGTGACGGCAAGCCGGAGGTCTACGTGCTCGCCAACGGGCTTGGGGGGGTCGTGGCTCTCTATCAGCTGGATAACACCCTGAAGCTGCTGCATTCGTACCCGATGGCGAACGCGGTCTCGATGTACCTCGAGAAATCCGCCTATACGCGTAAGAACCTCGTAGTCGCCATCGCCGGAGAGTCCTGCTGCGCAGACCCCGAACCCCCCTCGCTGGTGCAGATCGTCGATCCCAGCAGCGGCGCTCTCATCTGGCAATCGCCGCCGTTGCTGGGGACCGTCTCGAAGAACAGTCTGGATTTCGTCGACGTTAACGGTGATGGCAAGCTGGAGATGACCCTGGGTACCACCTACGGCATTTATCTGACGCAGTAGCGTCCCGATGGCACGGGGGGACTAAGACAATGAGCGTCCGCCTTTCTACGTACCTGCTGACTTTCCTGACTCTGCCGATGATCGCTCCCGCATGGGCCGCGGCCGCCCAGACTACGGCGCCATGGTGAAAGACTTGGAAATCTTGGACAGGTCCGCGGACCGCCTTACCTTGGTCTTCTGGATGCCCGCTGAGTTCGGGCGGACCGGCGGATTTGTCCAGCAGCTGGCAAAGGGTTGGCGCAAGGGCGGTCTGCAGATGGAGCCAGGCTCTGATGATGCATGAAGCTATTGCTCGGCGAGAATTCCATGTCGGTGGCCGCCGGATGCCACCAGAGTTTGCCGCCAAGAACCGAAGCGTTGCAGTCTTCGTTCTTGGACGAGTGGCACTGGAGGTTTGGATTGGTGAATCCAGGCGAATTGATTGAGATCCATTTGCAATGCAGTTCGGCGACCCCGTTGGGCGACTGCCCCGGCTTCAAGGGATAGGAGCTTGTGGCGATCAGGCTGGTTCTAAAGCCCGTGGCGCCGCCGAACGTAACTCCGCCAAATCGCCAGTCACAGCGCCCCGGAACAACTCCATCAACCGGAACGTGGGCTGAGAATGTCGCGCCCTGACGAGCAACAGCGAGAGGGGTCCACGCGGTGTACCCGGCATACGCGCCCTCCAAAAAACTGGTCGCGTATCGGCATTTTGGGTTGTTCGCGTACCACTCCACCCGGAAGTTGATGTCGAGCGCCTCGTCGATCGAGCCGTGCAATAGAAGGAACTTCTCGGGCTACGGATTGGGCCGAGGGTAATCTCCGTCTCCGGGTCTCACGTTACCCGCGCTGCATACGCAGACCAGGCTCAGCCATAGCAGACCGGCACACGGAGTGGTTAGTCGGTTCCTCGAATGACCCCATGGCATGGTTCGCATCGTGTAAGTGCGTCGCTACGCGGCGATCGCGCCGAAAATCAGGTTTTGGTTATCCAAAGCGCACGCTTCCTGAGCGCAAGCGTCAACGGTACAGTATCTTGACAGTCAATTAAATGGACTGTCAAGATAGCCTCCTGAATGGAGGCCCCATGAATGATCCTGCAGCCGCCCCGCTCTGGTACGAGACCACCGTTATTCCGGCGCTGCTGCGCCATGCCCGCACGGCGTACGGCGGTGCCATGCGCGCGGCGCTTCACTCGGCCGGTTGCGATGATTTGCCCCGAAACGGGAGCTATGTGATCGGCGGGCTGGCGTTGGGGGCCACCGGCGTCCCACTCGGCCAGCTTGCCAGCGAGCTGGGTGTATCCAAACAGGCCGCGGGACAGTTGGTCGACTCACTCGTATTGCGGGGCTACCTCGATCGCCAGGCCGACCCGGACGACAGACGTAAGGTGAGTATCACGCTATCCGAACGCGGACAAATGGCAGCGAGGATGCAGGCGGCAGCGCGCAAACGTGTCGATATCGCACTCACGGCGAAGGTGGGCGCGGAATGCGTGTCGCAAATGCGTAAGGGCCTGGGTGCACTTTGCGCGATCGCTCGAGAGGCGGACCATGAGCACGGCTTCTGACTGTGGGCTCCGATCGCATCAAGCTGTTGCGCGACACTGACTTCGGCATGCGCGAATTCGCGGCTCTGGATCCGGACGGCAACATGATGCTGTACGGATCGCCTCTGAAAGCGGGCTAACCCCAAGACTTGTGTGCGGCGAGGCCTGCGAGAGCAGCCCCGCCGTCAGTTCCTCGACCGCCCACGATGAACTGCTCAATCCGGTCCCGGATCCTGGGACGAAACCGCTCGCTGCCTGTCACGACTGTTCCGCCGCTGAGCACGAACACGTAGTCGCCGCGTGCGGTGCGGCTCACCCGGCGAACGTGGTTGACATTCACGAGGCAGGAACGGTTGACCTGCAGCATCGGCTGTGTACGCATGGATTCTTCGGCCTGGATGAGCGTGCTGCGTGCGTGGAACGTGTCCTTGCCCACCGTCAGGACGATGTAGTTGCGGTCGGAGGTCACGAGCTCGACCTCGGAGATATCCACCATGTGGAGCGTGCCGCCGGTCTCGGCAAGCAGGCGCGGCCGCGAATCGACGTGAATCTGCGACAGACGCTGCAGCTCGGCCAGCGTCGCCGCCGCGATCTGATAGGGCGCGGAATTGCGGACCGCATGGCGCTCGCGCACCCGCCCCAACATGCTGCGGAAGCGCTCCCAGTCGAAAGGCTTGAGGAGAAAGCCCGCGGCGTTCACCTCGAATGCCTGCAGCGCGTATCGATCGAAGGCGGTCACAAAGACGATCAGCGGCGCTGAGGGCGGTTCGAGAGTCCGAGCGAGCTGTATTCCGGAAACCCGCCCCATCTTCCTGACTTCCAGGAAGATCACGTCCGGTGCCTGCTGCGAGAGCGCCCTGAGCGCGCTTTCAGCGTCCGCGTATTCGGCGACCACCTCGATGTCCTGCTCAGTGGCACAGCGCTCCCGCAGCGCCTTCCTGGCAGCCGCTTCGTCATCAACGATGATGGCTCTCACCGACGTCCTCTACCTTTAGCAGTTTCATTGCGTGCTTGAGCAGGTGCTTCCGCAGCATCGGGTAGGCAAAACTCCTGTTCCAGGCCCATTGACTTACGTACCGACTAGTCGGTATGGTACAGCAATGCGAGAAAGGAGTCACCCGCAGCGCCCGGGGTCGGGGGCTCGCGAAAATCTGCTCGAAGCATCGTTCGCGCTCATCCGCGAGAAGGGCTATGCGGCAACCTCGGTCGAGGAGCTCTGCGCGCAGGCGGGAGTGACCAAGGGCGCCTTCTTCCATCACTTCCAGAGCAAAGCCGCCCTCGCCGTGGCGGCGGTGGATCGCTGGTCGGAGATCTCGACGGCCCTGTTTCAGACAGCTCAGTATCACAAGCACCGCGATCCCCTGGATCGGGTTCTCGGCTATCTCGACTTCCGCAAGGAGCTTCTCAAAGGGGAAGTCGCGGAGTTCACTTGTCTCGCCGGCACGATGGTGCAGGAGATCTATGGAACCCACGCCGAGATACGCGAGGCATGTGACGCCTCCATCAGCGGCCAGGCCGCATCACTGGAAGCTGACATTACCGAGGCGCTGAAGCTTTACGGCATTCGTCCAAAATGGTCGGCGCGGAGCCT
>Ga0134126_10001973_pt1 | contig 26036 bp, 18 predicted proteins | sample KB31752_FD_96881 | JGI IMG/M metagenome (GOLD analysis project Ga0134126, IMG submission 96881) | Terrestrial soil microbial communities with excess Nitrogen fertilizer from Kellogg Biological Station, Michigan, USA - KB3-175-2 | ecosystem: Environmental > Terrestrial > Soil > Unclassified ... | reverse complement strand
TGCGAGCGGCGCAAAACCGGTGGTATCCTGCACATTATTTGCTTCCCGAGCGGGCGTCGTACAATGGCAGTATAGAAGCTTCCCAAGCTTCGGACGTGGGTTCGATTCCCATCGCCCGCTCCAACTTACCAGAAAATTTAAGCTGAATCGGCTGCCCTTACACACGTGACTCTCTCAGATTGAGCCTATTTTTGCAGGGTTTTGCGCCCAAATTGCGCCCAAACTTTGTCTCGGTGAGGGTTCAACGCGATGAATGAACACAAGTCAATTGAGGAAAGCCCTGCCTCAGAGCTCAAAATACGGAAAACGACGTCAGATACAACTCGACTCATCAACATAGCGATCAAGGCGGGAAGTCTGGCATACGAGATCTCTCGCAGCGACAAGTCGTACCGGCTGGCTGGGAGACTGAACAGGCTCATTCAATTTCCCATGTCGGAGCTCGGGGAAGAGGAATTAAAGCTTTCGCCGAGTCCCACGTTCTCTTTGCAATGACCGAAGGTGATCCCGTCCGTCATCCATCTGGCTTCTATCCGCTGCAGTTAGCCATAGCGCAATTCTCTTACCGCATTTGGCAAGACCTCTGGAATGAGAAGTACCCCGACCGTTTCGGACAAGCATGGGAAGGAGAAGACTTTCAGTTGATGTCAGCCTGGCGCGAGGATGTCCGGCGCATGATCATAGAATGTGGCCAGGGCGCAGTCCTCGCCATGAATGCGGAAGAATACGTCGCAAAGTTGATTGCCGCCAATGCCACCGGAGAAGCCGCCGAAGAGATGGCCGAGTGGTTATCAGAGCTCAAGTACCAGGGGACTACCCCGTCTACTCAAGTAATCCCTGGGGCGGACACATGAAGAAACGGCAACCCGTCCGACCCTGCAGGGCCACGAAGCAGGGCTGCGAGAGCTGTCAAACAACCGCCTTGCTGGGATCGGACTTTTGCTATTTTCACGATCCGCTGACAGCCGCCGAAAGGCGGGAAGCTCAGGCGTTAGGGGGGCGCCAGGCCTTAAAGTTAATGACTGCGGAGACGTCGTCGCACTTGTTTCAGAAACGATCAATCAGGTACGAAAGGGGCTTGATCGATCCGCGCGTGGCCAACGCTGTCGGATACTTAGCAAACATCTTGATCAAAGCCTTCGAACACGACGAACTGGAAACGAGGATCGAGAGACTCGAAGCCCTACTCGAACGCCGGAGCGAAGCTCGAGAGACTTCCATAACGGTGACGTAACTATGGCAACGTCAATCAAATACAAGCGGCTGGACACAATGGAAGCCCAACTGACCCCGAAGGAATGGGCTATTAGGTTAGCTCAAGAAATGAAGTCGCAGGCATCCGCGGCCGAATTCATCAGGATTGCTGCCAAAAAGGCGTATCGGGAATGGCCCTGGGTGAAACCATTTTTCAAGCTAGGCGAACAGGCTGAAGCTCGTTATCCGGGCCACCGCCCGGAAGATCTCCGCGCGCGGAATCAGCTCGACCGGAAACTTCGGACTGAGTTTCACGCTTTGAGGAAACTAATCTGCAAGGCCGGCGAAACAATCGCGAATAAGGCTGAAACGATCGGATTAAAAACCGCCCTCAAGCTGTCTACGCTTCATGCGCTGATCCTGCGGGATTCTTTCGGCCAAGCCGTCAAGCGGGCGATCCCATTAATCGAGGCGACCAAGACGGGCGGCTACGAGAACGAAGAAAGAGAAGCATTCTGAAAGAGCTTGCAAACTATACAGCGATCGGTACTAGTCCTCGGCTGGTGAATCGACGGTGTACATCACGGATTTGTTCGCGCATAAGCGCGCCCTTCACACTATTCAGGAGACATACTTCGATGGGCATCCGATCCTTTTTCTTGATGCTGAATCCAAACTTGCTAAAGCTCACGAAACGATAAAGGCCGCGGTCGCTATGTTTAACGAATAATTTGGTTATTGGAGAAGCGACTTTTAAGTTTGAAGGCACGCATCGGCACCCGGAAAGCGGGAGGGATCGCTCCTTATGTGTCGAAGCGAAAAGCCATCGTGCAATCAATCTAGAAGCCACAGAGGAACGTGCCAAGCAATTTCTGGTCGATCTCATTGCGAAGGAGTGGGTGAAGGGAAGCAAGGAAAGGCTGCAGCGGATATTCTCCAGGAAACCGGGGAACATGAATCGTACGTATCGCGAACCTTGCGGGAAAGGGTGAATGCAAATGTGATGCTTTGGCCCTCTTCGGTTTAATACATTGTCTAGCTTGCCTAAAAACCTACCATTGCCCAAAATCCCTATGCCTGCTCATCTCAGATTCATTGAAGATTTGCTTGCCCAATAATGCGTTTCCTGCCGCCTCAAAAAGAACTGTTTCTGGGCAAAGCGTGCAGAACTCATGTGGCGTCCCAGAGTCTCGTTTATAGGGACTATTGTCGGCCCGACAGCCTAGATCGTCGTACTGCCAGTCATAGTTCAGATCGATGCAGCCGACACTTTAGTCGGTCACGGGCGGTGGTGCCAGCGCATCGATATCTGTAACCACGTCGATAACGACCGGGCGATTCATCTCAAGGGCGCGGTGAAAGGCGGGTGCAAAATCACACGGACGCTCGACTCGAATACCGGCCGCGCCCATTTCCTCCGCAATGCGCGCAAAGTTGACCTTCGTAAAGGTCCATAACTCACTCCCTCTCTTGGTTTGCTGACCGCCGTACGCCCGGTCGAATCCCGGCTTCGACTGATTGCCACCGCCGTTGTTATTCACGACGACCACTGCGTTGATTTTCCATCGAGCGGCGGTTTCGAGTTCTGCGATGTGGTACCAAAGCCCGGCATCGCCTGTAAAGACCACAACGGGTCGCTCGGGGCAGGCGCATTTTGCACCGAGGCCCGCCGGGAACGCCCATCCCAGGTGTCCGGCACTCCGGATATAGCTCTGTAGTCGTCCCTTCACGTCGAACATGCCGCCCATCCACATGCCCGCATGGCCGGTATCTACAACGACGATGGCGTTGTCTGGGGTTTCGCGCGTCAGCTCGGCCACAAGCCTTTGGGGACGGACCGGAACGGCGTCCGATTCCAGTGCAGTGCAGTTCGTCTCATACCACTCTGCGCAGATCTGTTGTACCGTATGAGCCCAGGGCTTGCGTTTTTCGGCCATCTTGGCATCGGCATGCTCTAGCAAGCGCTCAAGAACCGTCCTTGCATCGCCAAGCACCGCAGCCTTGAGCGGGTAGTTGCGACCAATTGCCTCCGGATTGATGTCGATCTGAATTGCGGGCACACCTATTGAGGGAACGTTCCAGAAGTTGGTCGTCATACCACCCGTCGTAGACCCGATGAAACATACAAGATCGGCCTTCGCTACAACACGATTGGCACTCTCGCGCGAGTAACTACCGACGACGCCTACTGATAATGGATGTCGCCCGGGTATCGTATCCTTTCCGTTCAACGACGTCGCAACCGGAATCCCCATGCGTTCAGCGAAGTCAATGAGTTCAGTGGCGGCACCTGAGGCCCGCATGCCGCCTCCAGCAATTATTACCGGTCTTTCTGCCGCTTGTAGGAGAGCGAACGCCGCTCGAATGCTCGCCGGCTCTGGATCAGGCCGAAATGGAGGCACGCGCGAGAACATTTCGTCGCAAAGCGGCACGATCTCTCCCGCTTCTTGATCGATTTGTCCCTCGTTCCCTCGAAACTGAAGATGGACCGGTCCCGGTGCGCCCGATACCGCGACGCGGAAAGCTTGGCGTACCATGTCCGGGAATCGCTCGACAGCATCGACGGTAGCGTTGAATTTCGTGACCGGCTCGAACGACGGGAGGTCATCAACTTCTTGGTAAACCACTCGGAACTTCGTGCGAGGATCGCGGCCACCAGTAAAGGCAATCACTGGCGAATGCGCGAGCCATGCGTCGCGCAGTCCCGCCGCGAGATTCAAAGCGCCGACGATCTGCGCCATACAGACGCCCGGCCTGCCGGACGCACGAGCGTACCCATCCGCCATATATGCGGCCGCCTTTTCGCCGTGCACATGGAGTCGCGCGATGCGCGTCCGCCGCTCCATTTCGGCAAACGTGCGGCGAAGCACCGCTGGAACCATGAAAACGTGCGTCACACCATAACCTTCCAGCATGTCCGCGAGTACTTGAGCACCGAGTAGTTTTTCCATTCATTCTCACTTGATCGCGAGAGGGTTTGTCGGAGATCCAACCGCTCCCGTGATCGGAATCGTGGGAGCAACAAAAAAGAACTCGTACACCTTGTCTGCGGCACAGTCGACACCGAGTTCACCTAAATAGAAGATCTCTCCGATGGTCAAACCCATGATGGGGATCGTAATCCAATGCCATGGCTGAGCGATGCCCGCTTCCGATTCGTTGGGACGCACTTCGCACCCCCAAGTGTCGCTTGCGATGGCGGCGATCTCCTTGCGATGGATCCATTCGATTGTCTTGAACGAAAATCCAGCGGCGTCGCCACCCGGATAACCGTCCCAGCTGCCGGCGGCAAGCTTCTGCTCCATCTGTCCGGTGCGAACTACAACGTAATCGCCCCGTCGGATGGAAACCTCTTGTGCAGTCGCAGCGCGATCCAGGTCCTCACCGGTGATCGCATATCCATCTTCCAACGCCTCGCGCCCGAAGGCGCGAGCCACATCAAGAAGCACGCCTCTACCAACCATCTTGTTTTTGGTCTTCTCGATACCGCATTTCTGTGCGCCGGCCGCGGTTACCTCACGGCAGTCATAGCCGTTCCACATCGAGTTCTCGTAAAAAATATGTCCCAGTCCATCCCACTGCGTCCCGCTTTGCAGCGGCATAATCACAAGATCATCCGCCGCACGTATGCCTCGGCTATCGAGGACGCCAGCATACGCATCGGTGCCCGTGCGGAGCATGAGGTGGACTGGATTGATACGTCCGATCATCGGTACGTAGTGGTTCTTGGCGCCCTGCGGACCGTTGTGATCGAAATTCAGTGCGAGGGAGATCGCTTTCCCCTTCTTTACTAGTCGGGCCGCCGTCACGATGTCTTCAGGTTGGGTGTAGTTCAGGGTGCCAATTTCGTCCTTGGATCCCCATTTCCCCCAGTTCTTATACTTTTCTGCAGCGTCGCGCAGGTCTTGTCTCGTGATTTTTCGTTCAGACATGTGAATCGCCTTTTCTTGGGGATATAGTTGTCCGCTGGTCGCGGGCCAGGCTTGTTGGCGACGATAATTCCAGATCACGCTCGATGGCTTCAAGACTCAGACCTTTGGTCTCTCTCGCAAAGCTGAGGAACACTATGGCGACGAGAGCGAACCAGAAAGCCATGAAAGAATATGCGGGAACGATGGCAGCAACGGACGCTGCCGGCGAGACGACGTTGGAGCTTCCCAGGATTAGCGCCAAACCGAGAGGCCCGATGATTTTTCCCAGACCTCCGAATGCGTACGCCGCCCCCATGCCAGTGGTCCGGATGGTGGCGGGCCAGACTTCCGCCGAATAAGGTCCGACGATCGACCAGCCTCCGTCGATGAAAATCTCAGCAACGATCAGCATCAACCAGAAAATAGAAACCGCCCCAATGTAGACGTTGTGCACAAGCGCCGCCATGACAACGAGGATCGCGGCTCCAAAGCCGTAAAGGGCCGCCGATCGACGACGACCGAGAGAGTCTGAAAAAAAAGCGAAAACCATGCGGCCGAAGAAACCGGCGAGGTTGATCCATATGAGCAGAAAAGCCGCGCGTACCGGGCTAACACCAAGAATCAACATCACAAGTGTCGGCGCCCAGAGTTTGAGTCCATATGTGCCCGTCTGTGCTCCCAAATTGCTTAACCAGGAAACAGCGACGCTCCGTGGATAGCGGAAGATCTCAGTCCAGTTGAACGCCTGAGCTGGTTGTGTCCGAGCTGGCAGGGGTAGATCGGCGGGATTCATTTCCAGAGCCCACGCCAACGACTTGCGGGCCTCCTCAGATCGTCCCCTTAGCAGCAGCCATCTGGGTGACTCGGGCACCCAAACAAGAACGAGCAGAGCGACCACCGCCGGAATCGTCCCGATCGCGAAGAGGCCTCGCCAGCCGACATACGGCGTAAGAGTGGCAGCCAGCACAGATGCGGCCACCACCCCGAGCGGCACAGCCGAAGTGACCACGCCACTGATCGCGCCTCTCTTGGACGCGGGCACAAACTCCTGCACTAGCGGAAGATTGACGACGTAAAGCCCCCCCACCCCCAGGCCTGCTACCAAACGAAAAATGACAATATAGATCCAACTATCTTGCGGCGTGAACGCCAACATGCCTGTGCCTATCGCGGTATTGAGCACCGTCGCCATAAAGATATAGCGGCGACCAACTTTGTCCGCGAGATAGCCATAAAGCACTGACCCGATCATCGCGCCGATGCCGGAAGACAGCAGGATCATCGCTGATTGACCGAATGTGAGCTTCCACGGGCCGACAATGAAGGAAAGTGCGAACCCGATCAGGTAGTAGTCGAAGAACTCCAACCCGTCTGCCAGGACCGCCGCCGCAATGATCCGGTGCTGACTCCGCGTTAGAGTGGTCTGACGCTCTAGGTAAGCGAGCACGTCCATCCTCTCGACTCGACACCAAGAACCGGTTCAGGTTGCTACCTCGAACGGCATCCGCTGAGACCCGTGGCCATGAGTCAGCCGTGACTGCTCGCCACGATCTGCTGGGAGAATTCTGGTCGATGCCCCCAGCATAGGCCGGGATGATCCGAGATCTGCGGCCCTGATCTACGTCGTTTCTCTAGGTTGGCTTTTCTTGGTTCGACCGGTGAAAACACGCCTGTACGCAATTCTCGCCGCGATCTACCTCTCATGCAGTACGAGCCTTCGCCGAGTCTGACAACTCTCTGTCCGCGGGTGCACAGTTGCACAGTCTCGGCTTTACCGCGATGGCCATGACCACACAGGTGTAAACCCGCAACGACACTTACACTAATGGTGACTACCTGTGAAGACGTCCGAAGAAGCGTTCGCGGATTGTCCACTGTAATGGCGTGGATCTCTTACCTTATGCCGGGCAGTTTGTATACGATCGAAGTTGGCTTGTCAAAGCACCGCTGTGCCCTTTTGTCCTAGGTCATTTTGTCCCCTAGACCGCTCCAATAGACAGCAAACACTCGTACAATACGTGCCGCGGGCTAACTCCCCACGACCGCATGGATTAGAGCCGCCAGTCGCATGCCGACATTCTTTTGGCATGAAGACTCCAGGTTTGCGGACGATCGGGCGATTGCCGAATTTAGCGAAGGAGAGATTCCTTATGCTGGGTTCTAGGGTTCCTGCTGCACAAAAGAAGGACACAGTTCCTGCAATTCAGGTCATATCGCACTTCATTGGCGGTCAGGTGGTGGAGGGCACTTCGGGGAGGTTCGGCAATGTCTACAACCCGGCGCTCGGGAAACTTACGGCTCGTGTCGCTTTTGCCGGCAAGGCAGAAGTGGACAAGGCTGTGGAAGTTGCCGCGTCCGCTTTTCCGAATTGGGCGGCCATGCCGTCCCTGCGTCGCGCGCGCATCTTGAATCGCTTTCGGGAACTGATGTGGGAGAACCAAAACCGCCTGGCGTCAATTATTACCTCTGAGCACGGCAAAGTTGCGTCGGACGCCAAGGGCGAGGTTCAGCGCGGCATCGAGGTCATTGAGTTTGCCGGCGGTATTCCTCAGCTGCTCAAGGGCGAGTACACCGAAAACGTGGGAACCGACGTGGACAGCTACTCCGTCCGCCAGCCGCTGGGAGTGGTTGCGGGAATAACACCCTTCAATTTTCCTGCAATGGTTCCTCTGTGGATGTTTCCCATCGCGCTGGCCTGCGGCAATACTTTCATACTGAAGCCGAGCGAAAAGGATCCTTCGCTAGGCATCGAGATGGCGCGCTTGCTTCAGGCGGCCGGTCTGCCGGAAGGAGTCTTCAACGTCGTCAACGGCGGCAACGAAGCGGTCGATGCGCTGCTCGATAATCCGCAGATTGAAGCGGTGAGCTTCGTGGGCTCCACCCCGGTCGCGTCCTACATCTATACGCGTGCCAGCGCAGCGGGAAAGCGTGTGCAGGCACTTGGCGGGGCGAAGAATCACATGGTGATCTTGCCGGACGCCGACCTCGAACAGACTGTTGACGCCTTGCTTGGCGCAGCATATGGCTCGGCGGGTGAACGCTGCATGGCCATATCGGTTGCTGTAGCGGTTGGAGACAAGCTTGCCGATACGCTAGTGAACCGGCTCAAATTCAAGATCAACAGTTTGAAGATTGCACCTGGAAATGAGCCCGGCGCCGAAATGGGACCGCTCGTAACCGCAGATCATCTCAAGAAGGTAAGCTCTTACATTGACGTCGGGGTCGAAGAGGGCGCCGACCTCGTGGTGGACGGGCGAAAAGCTCGATTCAACTCAGACGGTTTCTTCCTGGGCGCCAGTCTCTTTGATCACGTCGAACCTTCGATGCGAATCTATCAAGAGGAACTCTTCGGCCCAGTGCTCTGCCTGGTGCGCGCCAACGACTTCGATTCCGCTCTCGATCTGGTGAATAAGCACGAATTTGGAAATGGTACGGCTATATTTACGCGCGATGGCGATTCTGCTCGCGCCTTCGCAAACAGAGTAAAGGCAGGCATGGTCGGAGTGAATGTGGCGATACCGGTGCCGATGGCTTTTCACTCGTTCGGAGGATGGAAGCGATCACTGTTCGGCGACCACTACGTACATGGTCCCGAAGGCGTGCGCTTCTACACGCGATTGAAGACAATCACCTCGCGCTGGCCCACTGGCATTCGCAAGGGCGCTGAGTTTCAGATGCCGACCTTGGCGTGAGATCGACTGTTAGTGTGACGAACTGCGTTTCCGCCCGAGGACGCGAACTCGCGAGTTTCTGTCGTAAACTGCGAATCTCCCTGATGGACCCGCCTCGACTTCTTTGCCCGGTTATCACGTCGAGGGCTTGGTGGCCAGCCAGGTTCCTCGGCTACGCTAACATCTCCAGAAAGAATACCAATCCCCACCTTTCTCAAGATCCGACGCACTTTCTTTGGAGAAATTGACAAGCGTTCCGCCACTTTGGAGATCTTACGGTTTTCGCGCTTCCACACGTTGGGAATGATCATTGCCGCAAATTCCTCGCTGATCTGCTGAAAGCTGGAGTCGCCGACGATACCCTGCGACCACGCGCGCAGTTTCGAGTCGATTCTCTCCGTGCGCAATACTTTCTGTTTGAGACTTTGCAATTCTCTCCAGACATAGTCCTGATTCTTTCGATCGAGCAGGGCTGTGGCCTTGTCGCAGCATCGCTCGCCTGCAGCCAAGTCCTGGTAAAAGTCGCTTGAAACCGTCTGTCCAAGAGCGATAAAAGCCTTGGCCAGCAAGCGACGGCTTTGTGTACATTTGGCGAATTCGACCGCTTCGCGCGCAAAATCGCTGGCCGCCTCGGCGGGATGATCATGGTCAGGGTTTTCTTCAAGTTGTTCTTCGAACCACGCCATCTCGACGGCAGATTGCAAAATTCGCGCTCGCGACTGTAGAACGTAGTCTTTTTTTTGCGCTCCAAGTTCAAACGCTTCTGAGGCGTCCGCCAGCGCACGATCCAGGACGCCTTCGTCGAGATACAAATAACTGCGCGTAATGTGAACGCCGCCAATTCCGCGGTGATCTTTCAATCGACGGTACGTGTCCATCGCGTCGGCCAAATGCGCAAAGGCCTGCTCGTGCAGTGCCTCGAACTGACCCCGCTCTTGTTCTCTGCTTGAACTCGCGCTTGCGCCGGCGTTTCGCACTGTTTTGCGTTTGTGCTCAACCTTATTGTCAAGCCTGCAGCGGAGGTGCAGGGCGATATGGCGTTTCACGTATGCAATATTCACCAGTGATCGTGCCACATTGCGATGTTGCAGATCTCTTTTCTGATACAGCTCGATTGCTTTTTCAAAGTGCCTAAGCGCCTGCTGGAACCGGCCCTGCCGTCTCGCAATGCGTCCGTACACAGATTGAATGTGCCCCAAAGTTGTGTAGTCGTCTGAACCGGATAGCGTCGCCTCTGATTCCCGCAGAATGGCGAGAGCCTCATTGGGCTTGTCCTCTTGGAACACGATCCAGGCTTCCAGCACCTGAACTACCGCGGCCATTCTTGGGTAGTTCAAATCAGAGGCCAACTTGCGGGCACGAATGACGTAATTCAAAGCGTCTTCATACCGAGCTTCTTGCCTCAGACAGCGCCCGATCCAAAAGTTCAAGACGGCAACAAGTGCTTTGTCCTGAATGTCGTCGCCCAATGCCAGCACAGCCGAGAAATGCCGGATCGCTTGTTCGAATTCTCGTTCAAACATGGCGACGACACCATCTGCCGTGCGGAGATACAAATAGTCGGCCAGTGGCAATGTCACGCGAAGTGAAGATGAGTATCGGTGCAAAAGCCGCTTGAGGAATGTAGCGTCGGCGATACCGACATCAACGCATTCGGCCAAATAGCCGACAAAAACCGCGGAACCTTCGTCACTCGGGCTGAGCGAATGGATTAGTTTGCCGTTCGTTCGAAGGATCTCGATTCCGGCACCTATGTTGCGGGTAGCGAGAGCTTGCGGGAGCTGCAGGATGCCTTGCGCAGGTTTCATTCTGGCAACCTCCTCGCTTTTAGCACGCGATAGGGACTCTTCTCTCATTTCTTGGTGAGCTATGTCAAAGGAAAGTAGCTACTGAAACCCGAATGGCACGCGAAGCGGCCGGCACCTGGTGGACGTCAGCGGCTTCGACGACGGCTCGTCGGTATTCACTGCGACAGTTTAGTACGCGAGGACACCCCCTCCTCGACCGGTTTGACCTAGCACCAACTTACCCGCCCGGTGTAGCCCCGGAATTGACAGCAAAAAACGTTTCGTAGTATCACGCGGCGCACAAGGCGAGCCCAAAGCAATGCTCTATCGAGCGGCCGGGTGGCCAAGCGGCACGTGAGGGGGGCGAATTGAAAAACAAGTGGATTGTCTCTCTGGCATATTCAATTCTTTGCCTTGCATTATCTCCCACTTCGGTCCTTGCGCAGGGCAGTACTGCCGCGATCAGCGGTCTTGTCACAGATGCGTCTGGGAGCGTCATTGCTGATGCACAGGTGCAAGCGGTGAATGTGAATACCAATGTGGTGTATCCCACGAAAACTGACCAAGCCGGACTCTACAGTCTGCCGACGCTTCCTCCAGGTCAATATCGAATAGAAGTCGATGCGACAGGCTTCCAGCGTGAAGTTCAGTCCGGGGTTACTCTCCACGTGACCGAATCGACTACGATTAATTTCAGCTTGAAAGTAGGCTCACTTTCCCAAATGGTAGAGGTCCAGGGAGCGGCTCCAATAATAAACACCGCCACAGCTAGTCTGGGTGGCTTGGTCAATGATCAGCAGATGGCTGATCTCCCACTCAATGGGCGTAACGTCGATAGCCTCATGCTGTTGCAGCCGGGAACGTCGCTGACCACAAACTACGCAACGCCGTTCTCCCGCGGACTGACAGGAAATCTCTTCAGCTCGAACGGCGCACCCATTCAGTCAAATTACATGTCACTGGATGGAGCGCCGTTGGTGAACTCAACAGGAATCAATGCCACCTCGCTACTGGGAACAATGCTGGGTGTAGATGGTATCCAAGAATTCAAAATGGTCAGCAGTGTCTACGATGCTACCTACGGCTTAACCATGGGCGCCCAGATGATTATGCTCAGTAAAAGTGGGACGAACCAGTGGCACGGCGACGCCTTCGAATATTTGAGGAATGCTTCTCTCGATGCGCGAAACTACTTCGATACAGCGTCGTCTGCAGGAAAACATCCTAATGGAGAATCACGACGCCTCCCACCTTTTCGGAGAAACCAATTTGGTGGCTCATTTGGGGGTCCGATTAAGAAAGACAAAGTTTTCTTTTATGGCGTGTATGAAGGCTTGCGGCAGCTTTTGAGCCAAACAGGGAACGTTGTTGTTCCGCCCGCCGCTTGCCATAACCTGGTACCCAACGGTAGCAATTATGCATTTCCGGACAATGCGACGGCCTCCAGTTGCGCTGCTGGACTTACATCCTTAACCGTTGTCCCAGGGGTCATCAAGCCGCTGATAGATTTAGTCCCCCTGGCGAATAACGGCATAGACTACACGTCCGCGATACCAAACCAAGGTGCTGACGATTACGGACAGTTTCGCCTCGATTACAATCTGTCAGCATCAGACTCGTTCTTCGGTCGGTATACCGTCGATTGGACGAATATAAACAATGCGTCCTCGCTCCAGCTCTATAACGTTCTTGGTTATAATCACAACCAGTTTCTGACGTTTGGTGAAAATCACATCTTTTCACCGAGCTTATTGAACTCATCAAGATTGTCCTACAGCCGGACCAACGTTAACGAAATTAACCAGTACGCCATCCCCCTAACCGGGCCTCAATACTCAATGGTCGCCGGCCGCCCGATGGGTCTTGTCCAAGTCGGTGGCTCCGCGTCCTGGGGTTCGGGAGTCGGATATCCTTTGAGGGGGATTCAAGGAATATATTCGCTTAGCGATGATCTGTTCTATACGCGCGGCCGTCACAGCCTGAAATTCGGCGCGTCAATAAGTCGTTATGATCTATCCGAGTTTTTATCGCAGTTTACCTTGGGGTTTGTAGTGTTCGGCAACCTTGCTTCGTTCATGCAGGGACATCCCGTTTCAGCCATCGCAGACCTCGGCAACACTCGGCGCGACTATCGTTTTTATATCCCCGGTTTCTATGCCCAGGACGATGTACACGTCACTCCTCGGCTGACGCTGAATCTTGGACTGCGTTACGAGTTCATGACAACGCCAAACGAAACGCACGGTATCCAATCGAGATTCCTGAACTTTTCGGATCCGTCCCAAACCTTCACCTTTGGGCCGCCCTTAGAAAATCCAGGTCACCTGGCTTTCAGTCCGCGCATTGGATTCGCGTGGGACGTATTCGGCAATGGGAAAACTGCGATACGTGGTGGTGCCGGCATCTATTACGACGTCGGTGAGATTGATGGAGTCTTGGGGACAACTACGGTCTCACAACCACCATTCTCGCAATACCATACGGCTAGTGTCGCGGGCAAAACGTTTCAGGTGCCCTTTGACTTTACGGGCGGTGCCAATGACATTCAGAGCGTTGACTATCATGACAGGCTGCCCCGCTCGTATCAATTCAATCTAACTGTTGAGCGACAGCTTCCATTCGGAACGGCACTCTCCGTATCCTATCTCGGCTATCAAGGTCGAAGACTTTGGGAATACCGCGAGGGGGACCCATTCTTTCCATCGACAAATGCGAATGGCGTGATGACGTGGGACCCGTACACGTGCAACGGGGTGCTCTCTGCCACGCCCTGCACTGGAGGCTCACTACAGGCTGCTAACCCAAGTTACGTTCGCGTCAACCCGAACTATAAGATGGCCATCCTGGCCGAGACGGCTGGGTATTCTTACTACAATGGACTTCAGGTGGTTGCGACCAAGCGCCTGGCGCACGGTCTGGATTTCAAGGGATCGTTCGTCTGGAGCCATTCGATCGACACCGGAAGCGGGGAGTTTTTCAACGCCGAGGGCTGTGGCGCTAATGCTCTATCAATCAATCCGTTCAATCAGCAAGATGATAGAGGCTCGTCTTGTTTCGACAGAAAATACAACTTTCACGCTAGCATTCTTTACCATCTGCCATCGCCCCAATTATCGAATGGGTTCCTCTCTTCCGTCGTGAGTGGTTGGTGGGTCGGTAATATTATCACGGCCGAAACGGGGCAACCCTTCACTGTCAACCTCAGCAACGTAGATAGAGCAGAGGAAGGAGTATTTTCAGACAACAACCCCGGTATTACCCAAGCCGATAAAGGGACAACGACGCAGACGGTGACTCTTCCCGTATCTGGGGGTGTTCACACGTATACTTTTGTCCCCTATAACAAGAACTCAGTCATAACGGGAAACCCAGCACACTGGTTTAACCCCTTAATGTTCCAGCTCGGGCCGGCTGGGCAGCTCGGTGACGTTGGACGCAGTTTGCTGCGCGGGCCCGGCCTTGTCGATTGGGACTTCTCGCTCAACAAAGATACGAAGCTAAAGTGGCTAGGCGAGCAGGGAACTCTTGAATTTCGCGCGGAAGTGTTCAACATTCTGAATCACGTGAATTTTGGTTCTCCTGCCACCGCAACGTTTACGGGCGCTCTCGCAGATCCGGCGGGCACCTCAGAGGCGCCTACAGGAGCTTCGGTTGCGAACCCGCTTGGTACGGCGGGGAGAATCGCCGCGACTTCGACCACTTCCCGGCAGATTCAGTTTGCGCTTAAGCTGATTTTCTGACCTCTCGTGCGAGTTGATAGTACAAGTAGGGGTGACGGTGAGACTCACGAATCTCGCAAGATTTTTCCTAGGGGACAACCATGTTGAAAAAGGTCGTCATTGCGCTTGTCTTCACAGCACTTTCTGTTTGCAGCGCAAATACTCAGAAGCCGCAGACCAAAGCCGAAAAGATTGTGACCAATGTTGCCAAAACCATCGGCGCCGATGGACTGAAATCGGTCCAATACTCGGCCAACGGTTACTACTATCATTTCCTCCAAGGCTACCTTGATCCCAGCGCTAGCAACCCGGGTCCTTGGACCAAATTCTATGCGATATACAATCGAAGCATCGATTACCAGCAGAACATTTCTCGGGAGGAAATGACTTGGTCACAATTTTCGAACCCGCCGCGGGGAGGCGGTTATCAACCGATGTATACGCCCGGGACGATGACTTCCGTCACTTCGAATACAATCGGGTGGGAATCCATGCAGCGCGGTTCGCCGACCGGAGGTGGACAGCCTGTGCTGACGCCACAAGGCTTCGTCCAAGCGGCGGAAGCGGGAGATCCCACACTCCGGAGCGTCATGACCGGCGGGCAAACTTTCAAGGTCGTTTCCCTTCAACTGCCGGGACCGTACAAGATAAAGGTAGAGGCATATATCGGCAAGGATAACTTGATTGAGAAGATTGACACCTGGATGCCCAGTATCATCGTTGGCGATATTCTGATCGAACACACCTACTCGAACTATCGCGACTTTGATGGCGTGAAGTTCCCTATGAGGATTGTGAAGACATATATGGGAACTCCGGCGCTGGAACTAAATGTGACAGACGTTAAGCCCAATGCTCCAGTGAGCCTGAAGCCACCGCGCGAAGGGCAGCCCGTGAAGGTGAAGTCCTTCAAGATCGCGGACGGCGTGTGGTTTATTGACGGTCCTGGAGCCAGCACCGCCGCGGTAGAGTTCAAGGATTACGTAGTGCTCGTTGAATCTTCAACCAGCGAGGAGCATGCACTCGCCAACATCGCCGAAACCAAAAAGTTGTTCCCTAACAAGCCGATTCGATACGACATCAACAGTCATTACCACGGCGATCACGCGGGCGGTTTGCGCACCTTTATAGCCGATGGCGAAACCATCATCACCTCGCAGGGGAATCGAGACTTCTATGAGCGGGTCGTCTTAAAGGCCCCGTTCGTCCTAGAGCCTGACCAGCTTGCCGTGCACCCTAAGCCAGCCCATTTCATTTGGGTCGGCGACAAATACGTCTTGTCGGACGGCGAAAGAAAAATGGAGATATACACGGTCGAGGGTGAGGGCCACTGTAAGAACATACTGATAACCTACATGCCAAAAGAGAAGCTCTTATTTGAGACTGATATGTTGGACAATGTTGACCCCGAGAGTCTAAAGGCCGTCCGGCATCCCAATTTCCCTCCGCCGGGAATCGTGAGCCCCTATACATGGGCCCTATGGGAAAACATCCAGCGCTTACACCTTGACGTGCAACAAATAGTGCAGTGTCACGGGCATGGGGCAGTGTCTGTTGACATCCTAAAACAGCGGGTAAATGGCAAGGTCGAGAGCGCGGCGATCAAGCCGCCTTACTGACCTCGAATGCCGCGGACACGAGGAATCTTTGACTGTCTATTCGCGCAATGATTTGCGATGAAAGGAACACAAGTGCGTAACGATCGTAATTTTCCTCGAACGAGCGATAATACCTTGAGTCGTCGATCTCTGCTCAAAACCGCGGCGGGTTTCACTTTGGGAGCGGCGGCGTACGGTTTGGCCGGTAGCGCAAGGGGGCAGGAACAAGGCATTATGCCGGACGGCGGCACCGTTCCCTATCGTCTTCCCATGGGTGCGCTGAACTACATCGATCAGAAACAATACATTCATAACATGGAGATTCACGCTCACTTTCCGACGACCGGTAGCGTGACGATTGGTGGCGGCGAGCCACTCACCACGCTGTGGGCGCGCGGCAAACAGCGCATGATTCCCGGATCGGGCGGATTTATCGACATCAGCGACGGCCGGAATCCTGTTCAAGTGAACAAGAATTTGTGTCCGGGTGTTGTTCCCAACATCGCATACAACACCAAAATCAAAAAATGGATCCGGCTTCAAGATGCGTTAGGGCGTATCACATCGCCTAACCCGCAGCATCCACACGGAAAATTTGATTATGGCAAGGAGGAACTCGACAAGTTATTGGCGGCGAAACGATTCAAAGGCATCAGGAATTATGACGTCACTGACCCAAGAAACCCAGTCCTGCTTGAGGAATTCAGTACTGGTGAAACAGGATCTGGCACTCACGATAATTTCTACGATGGGGGGCAATATGCCTATCTAGATTGTGGTTGGGACGACCAGTTGAGGATGGAAGAGGGTTCGCAACCATTCAGTCATGGACTGATGATTGTCGATGTTTCGGATCCGAGCCATACCAAGGAAGTGTCTCGTTGGTGGGTGCCCGGGCAGCGCTTGGGAGAAGAGGAAGAATATAAGAAATATTGGTTCGCAGGGGATCGCGGCTCATTCACAGGCAACCACGGTGCTGCGATCCCGCCGAAGCGAATCGAAGATGGCGGAACAATTGCGTATACAGGATTCGGAGCATTTGGCATGTTCGTTTTGGATCTCAGCGACATCAGGCACCCGAAGCCGATAGGCAGGTACAGCAATCCTTTGGAAGGGACGGGAGCGATCCCGTATCACACGATTTATCCGATACGTACCAACGCGAAGCACCCCCAGCTCCGGGACTTGGTGATTACGACGGTGGAAGCGATCGAAGCCGATTGCCGTGAGCCCTTTCACCTGCCCTACATTATTAGTGTGAAGGATCCGCGAAACCCGAAACTGATCGGCATGTTTCCGCGTCCAGTGCCGCCGGCAGACGCGCCTTACGCGGATTTTTGCCAAGCCAGGGGGCGCTTCAGTTCGCACAATTGCCAGTCTTGGCTCGCGCCGGGCGAAATGCGACCCGACTTCGTGGCGCTGAGCTATTTCAATGCGGGTCTGAGGATTTACGATATTTCCGATCCCACCAACCCGAAGGAAGTGGCGTGGTTCGTGCCGGGCCGCGAGGGCGAGGAGATCAGCAAGTTTGACAGCTATTTTCGCGGAACAGGCGAAAACGTATTTGTGGAATGGGATCGAAACTTGATTTGGCTTTCTACGCACGAAGGTCTCTACTGCATGTCCACTCCCTTTCTGGGTAAGCCCATCTTAGAACCCCGAAGGGTTGAAAAATGGTCGATTCCCTACTGCAATGTTGGATTCGATGATCAAACACCCAAGAGTGCCTACCTTGGAGGATCGCTGAGTGCAGTGGGCTAGATCCTTCAAGCTGGAACTTGAAAAATTCCCTGGGTGGCGTTGAAGCGTTCGTAATACATCACAGTACCAACATCCGCTCCGGATGGGTGATACGACTGTTTTTTGATGCTCTGCGACATCGCAAATGGAGGCAAAACCGATGGGACTCCTCGGTAGGCATCGGCAATTTTTCGCCGTCATTACAGTTTCAGTCCTGCTCGGGATGGGAGCCGGCACGCTTCAATCCCAAGACGCGACGTCGGAATCGCGGTTGGAGCATGCCGATAAGGAACCTCAAAACTGGCTTACAGTGTATGGAAACTATTCCGGCTGGAATTACAGCCCACTGAGTCAGATCAGTCGAAAGAACGTCGGGCGCCTTGTTCCCGTCTGGGCTTTCCCGACAGGGCTCTCAAAACCTCCTCTTAAGGTGACCGGTTTGGATGCGCCACCATTGGTAGTCGATGGCGTGCTGTTCATCGAAGGCATGCAGAATAATGTCTACGCTGTGGACGCGGCAACTGGTCAGTGGATCTGGACATATGCCTATGAGGAAGCTCCCCGCTTAGCTTTGGGTGAGGGTCGCGGAGCACGCGGTCTCGCATACGGAGATGGCAAAATTTATATCGGTACGATGGACAATCACATTGTTGCCATCGATGCGAAGACAGGGAAAGAAGTATGGAACGCGCACGAAGAGGACCCTTTCGAGTGCCAGTGCAAGATCACCTCTGCTCCCCTGTTCGTTAGGGGCAAGGTGCTTACGGGACCTGCCGGTAATTCGGGTGGCAAGCTGCGGGCGTCGGTGAATGCATATGATGCGGAGACGGGAAAGCGCGTCTGGCGTTTTAGCACCGTGCTAGATGACAAGAATCAGAGCGACCCAGAGTACGGAGGAGGCGCGATCTGGGAAACGGGTACGTACGATCCCGAGACGAATGTCACCTACTGGGGCACTGGCGATCCGTCACCAGCAATGGCAGGGCAAGGACGGCCGGGAAACAACCTGTATACAGCATCTGTAGTCGCACTAGATGCCGACACAGGCCAACTGAAATGGTACTTTCAAGAAACTCCGCATGACGTCTATGACTACGATTCGCACCCTGGGCCTATTCTTTTGGATCTGAACATAGAAGGAAGCAAAAGGAAGGTCATGCTTCACAGCAGCAAGAATGGCTTTGCGTATTTGCTCGATCGGGAAACTGGAAAGTTCATACGCGCTTTTCCCTGGGGCGTTACTCCCACCTGGACCAAAGGTCTTGACGCAAGCGGACAACCGATCGACCCGGTCGATCCGGGCCAGGTCAAGGAAGGCTCGATCTGTCCGCCGCCAGGCGCGGGCGCCCAAGGTGTTAACTATTTTTCTTACAGCCCTAAAACGAATTTATGGTACGCCACCGATTACGATGTCTGCACTGTTTTCACAAACGGTCGCCGCACAATGGCAGTGAGCCCCCAATCCGCACCGAGCATCAGTGCCTTCGATCCCGCGACCGGAGCCAAGAAGTGGTCCTTTAATACGAACTACATCAATTTTTCTTCTCCGTTGTTGACCGGTGGCAACTTGCTTTTTGGCGGTGACGAGGAAGGTAACGCGTTTGCGCTTGACGCCACGACAGGAGAGAAGTTGTGGTCTTTCAACACGGGCAGCCGAATCTCCTCTGCGCCAGTTAGTTTCTCGGTCGGTGGCCGTCAATTCATCGCCATCTCGACTGGAGGTGGCACGATTGGGGAATCGATGATTTTGCATTTATTCCCTGACGCCAAAGGGCACCTTCCGGAGCCGTCGGCCATGCTATTCGTCTTTGCTTTGCCGGAAAAAGGAAAATGAGCGTCGCAATGCCTTGCGGTGCTGCGCGGGCAGCCTTGCGCCACGATGACACAGGAGGAGGGTACTCTTGGATTTCCAGGGCTAGCTCGCATTGGCACGCATCTGTCTTGAGCTACTCTAGGCCTTATTCAGAGCTAACGTCGCTGAGCAGAAGGACCATCGAATGAGGGCGAACATTCCGGCATGCACGATTGGTGCTGTTCTAGCCCTGACGCTATCCATGGTCGCCCAAGCCCAAACCATCCACCCCGGGCCCGTAAAGGGTGCGCACTACTCAGTCGATGACGTTCGGGGCATGGTCTGGTGTGAAATCGTCCCTGTCACCGGAACGCCGCCTAATATCACTGTCCAGATTTACAACTCTACGGGCGTTGATAATTGCACCGAAGAACGTGCCGCCCAAATTGACCCCGTTAAGCTTGCGGTACAGCTTGGTGTCTCCAAGATATCAGTCAATTCGGGCTATTACTGGGTCATGGACAAAGTCTCGGCTTTCACGGCTGGCGAAATCTTCGACTTTGACGGCATCAAGGCGAGATGGGATGCGCAGATGGTCCCGGCAGTGGGGCGATCTCAGTCTGGAAAATTCTACGAGGCATTCAAAATCCTTCGGGATACAGAGTGGCTCTACCGCAACGGGAGCACAGTCTGGCTGCTGCGGACACCCGACGACAGGGCATGGGTACTACAGGCATTCACGAAAGCAAAGGACCCGACGCTCTCGATGGATACCCTTGACACTCTAGGTGAAAAATTAAAAATTCCCGATGGCTGGAAGTTCGAGAAGAAAACCCTTACAAAGGACCTTTCTATCGAACCGAGGCGATCCAGCGGCTACGCCTACGTTATACATGACGACCTCGGCAATTCCTATCAAGGCTGCGGTTTCGATAACACCTGCAACTATCTGCCCTGAGACAGCGCGAATGGGTGGACTCCAGCGCCCAGTTCCTTTCGAACCTCCTGCAGTCCCTTCAACGCCACCGCACAGACATGCCCTTTGTCGGGTGCCTGTCCAAAAACATGTGTTTGTGAGCAAGGTTAGAACGTGACATTTTGCCCCGAGATTTCAAAGACTTGCGGACGCCATCTCGATGAGGTTTTTGGGCAAACGCTACTGGCTTGGAAAATTCAACCCAGACCGGGAATCTGGCGCAGCACCCCATTTGCTACCGCCGATTCGAATTGGTCGTGAAGGGAACTTGCTAGACCTCTGTCTTCGATCAAGACTCCCGCTTCGATGTTTCTTGCTTGGCCGGATTCTGTGAAGTTTGCTGAACTCACGAAGCACTTCAGACCATCCACGACCAGGCATTTTGCATGCAAAGAGGCGCTCGGCTTGGTACGGCCGGCTGCAAACCGTAAAGCTGAAAGAGTATCTTGCGGGTTGGATGGCGAATCCGGAAGGGTTCCCCTTTTCGTGAACCGGAACGGACGCCCCCGCGGCGAACAAGGTGGTCGAGTACGGTCTTTGGCCGGTGCTCGATAAACTAAACATTCCTCGCGCGGGAATGCATGCTTTCCGGCACGCTCACGCGAGTCTGCTGCTGGATGTAGGAGCGAATCCGAAAGTCGCGCAAGAGCAGATGCGGCATTCGGACGCTCGGATCACTGGGCGTCTACGGTCACGTGATCGGCGACGCGCAGCGGGAGGCAGTGAACAGAGTGGGTGAAATTCTGCGCCCAAATGCGCCCAAATCAGAGGAGTCAGGTGAGTGGATTCAATAACTTCCGGTAACCCGGACGTGGGTTCGATTCCCATCGCCCGCTCCACGATCCTGCAAAATTTACGCTGATTCGGCTACCCTTGCTCACCCCTCTTCGCTGGATTTGGCCCGGAAAACCCCCGGTTTTGCGCCCATTTTGCGCCCAACTTTAGCGGTTCGCGCGGTGATCTAACGCGCACTTCGCGGACCTAGGGAACGTGTGTCTCTTGACGGCCGCTGCAACACATCGGCGCATTGAAAAACCCGAGCTAAAAGCGCTCGGACTGCGCCGCTCCCGTGTGTGGCCGAACCGGTCAATCAGGCCGCACGAAGTCCTGTCGCGCATGGACGACGCGGCCCTTGCCCTTCCGAGCGACAGTCGAAAGCACAGACTTAAGCGCCGCGAACGTCGTATCGTGCTCCGCGCAATTCTGAACTGTGACGATAGCGGCGCGGGCATCAACATCAAGACCGCATCGATCCGAAGCATTAGAGCCGAAGCGAAGCGACTCGGCCTGGAGGTGTCAGAAAGCACAATAAAGCGCCGTATGAAGGACCTGCGCGAATTGAAGTTCTTAGAGAGCCTAGGGCCGCGCTGGAACGGTCGCGCTACGCCCCGCCGCAGAGCGGTTTCCCTTCAAGTCTGTCCGTGCGCCTCCGGGGCACAGATCGCGCAGGCCACGCGCACAGGTGGAGCGGGCGAAGGCACAGCTGTCGCGAATCTGACCCATCAAACTGAATTTTGTAGCGTTAATCTGACCCACTGCACTTCAAAGGCCTCTACAGTTCAAAAGAGGGAGGAAAATCATCCGCAGAAGTCGCGGGACGATTCCCCTAAAGGCCCTGTTCGGGACAAATCGAGGGTCAAACCCGGCGCGCGGCCTCGCGCGCTAGAGGCAAGACCAAACCCCGCAGCGCGTGAGGTCCGCGCACTTCGGCAAGCGATCCCGGAGATCGAGACGCTTTTCGGTGTCTCGCGACCGACTGCCGAGGCGTTCTGTTTCGATGTTTTGGAACGCGCGTGCAATGCTCGCACGCAGATTCAGGACCGGCGCTACTTCATCATCTCGGCCTACAACATGGCCGCCAAGCTAACACGAGATGAGAGCAGTCGTACTGATTGGGAGATTGAAACCGAAAGGTGCAAGCACCCCGAGCAATGGAAACAGACGACTGCGCTCGAAAGAATCGCGGCGAAGCCAAAACCGGAACGCAAACCGCCATTCCGGGAAGAGAAACTTCTTTCGGATGCCGAAGTGTTAAGCCTGATTCGGACGGCGAGAGCCATGTTCGACCGGAGAGAGTGAACGGGACACCGAGCAATCGGAACATCTGAGACTCGGCGGCACTTGGAAGGAATCGCCGCGGAAGGGATAGGGGTCAAAATCTCTAGAATCAGCGCCTTCGCGGACCGCGCCGCAGCCGCATGCGCGCGCCCGCGAAATAAATTTTTTAACTCCGAACAAAGCATTGAGGCTTTAAAGGACGCTTTCTGGGCTGTTCTCAACTCCGCTTTGCGTCAGCAAGCGGTCGCCTTGCAGCGACGGGACGGTATTTAGTTTGTACTAAATACAGAACGCATGAACTGCCAGTATAATGCTCGCTTCTTCTCGTCGGGTCAATTTCCGGCCGCTCGCTAGTGCGCGAACGAAAATTCCGGCTCCGACTATAAGGGGTCTCGAAGTCATCTGAGATCGGCCATGGCCAACACTTACATATCTCAGGGTGGGCGAATGGGATCCGGCCAGCAAGAAAGAATGACCATGAAGATCCGAGGCGGCAGAAAGACATGGACACTGTCGAAAGTATTCGCAGTTTGTCTGATCGCGATCGGTATCCGGCCGTTTGCCTTGGGTGACATGAGTGTCGCGAGTTCCGCGGAGGCGGTGAACGCCAAGGCCGCTGCCCTGGTGCCAGAAACGATCAGGAGCAGCGGCGTGCTGCGAGTTGGAACGAATCTGCCTTACGCGCCGATGGAGTACTTTGCGGGGGACGGTAGGTCGCCGACCGGCGTGGATGTTGATCTCGCTGCCGCGATAGCAGCCCGCCTCGGCTTAAGGGTTGACTTCGTCAACATGAATTGGGACGGCCTGATACCCGCGTTGAACAGCGGCCGCTTCGACATGATCGCAGCCTCTGTTGGGGATTTCGTTGCGCGCGAGAGGCAGGCCGACTTTGTCGACTATATGAAGACAGGGGTTTCGTTTGTTGTGTCGAAGGCGAGTGAGACCGAATACAAGACCGACAGCGGCCTGTGCGGCAAGAGCCTGAGTGCGGCAAGAGGAACCGATTCCTCTCGTTTGATTGCTGACGTGGTGAAGAAATGTGCGAACGAAGGCAAGCGCGGCACGTCCGCGAGCGTCTTCCCCGACGACAATGCCGGCCTCCTCGCGGTGCGAAGTAAGCGTGTTGATGCGCATGCGATGGATTCGATTTCCGCCGCCTACGAGGCATCAACGGAGCAGGGCCGGACAGTCTATAGCAGGGTGCTGGCCGACTTTGGAGCGACAAAAGCTTTGTACGGCATGGTGGTGGCCAAGAAGAATCGGCCGCTGACCGATGCCCTAGCGTTGGTCTTGGCAGATATGATCGCTGACGGGAGTTACAAGGCCATTTTGAAGAAGTATGGCGTCGCCGACGCAGCTATTTCTGCGATCACAATTAACGCTGGTGGTAAGGAGGCAGCTGCGAATGAGTGAACGCGCTCCGGATGCCGCAGTCGCTGGGCCCGAAAGATCCCCCACCGGCGTCGCACTACCAATCAATGCCAAACCAGCCCGTTACCCAGGACGCTGGCTCACCGCTCTGGTGTGCCTGTTCCTGCTTGGCTGTGTGGTAGATGCCTTTGTCGCGTCTCCGAATATCAAGTGGGCGGAGGTTGGTTCGTATTTTTTTTCGGAAAATGTGCTGCGTGGCTTGTGGCTCACGGTGGTGCTGACGATCGCCGCGCAATCTGTGGGCATCGTTGGTGGTGTGATCCTGGCTTCGATGAGCATGTCGCTCAATCCCGTTCTGAGGACGATTAGCAGTGCCTACATCGGGCTTTTTCGCGGGACGCCAGCGCTGATACAGATCATCTTCTGGTTTAACATCGGTCTAGTTTTTCCGCACATCGCGCTCCGCATACCCGGTACCGGCATCGGCTTCCGTGTTGAGACCAATAGCATCATTACACCGATTATGGCGGCCGTTATCGCACTCGGCCTCAATGAGGCCGCCTACATGTCGGAGATCGTGCGGGGCGGCATTATCTCGATCGAGCTCGGCCAGTCTGAGGCGGCTGCTTCGATCGGTCTGACGCATTCACAGTCTATGCGCTACGTGATCCTGCCTCAAGCCATACGTACAGTAATCCCGCCCACCGCGAATGAGCTCATCAGCATGTTGAAAAACACATCACTGGTATCTGTCATTTCAGCCAAGGAGTTGCTGACTTCGGTGCAAGAGATCTATGCCTCGAACTTCCTGACAATCGAACTGCTGATCGTTGCGAGCATCTGGTATCTCATAATGACCACGATTGCCACGATCGTACAAAGCTATTTGGAGCGGCTTTTCGATCGTGGCTCGCGCCGGCCTGGGACAGGGGCAAGCAATCTCTTTCATAGCCTATTTCGGCGCGATTTCAGCGTTGGCCCTTCCGGCCCAGGGGCACTTTAGTGCCAGTGCTGCGCGCCGAACACGTCCACAAGAAATTTGCGTCCCTCGAGGTTTTGCACGACATCTCACTCTCTGTGGGGAAAGGTGAGGTGGTCTGCCTCGTTGGGCCGTCCGGCTCGGGAAAGTCCACCTTTCTTCGCTGCGTCAACCACCTTGAGCGCATCGATGCGGGCCGCATATACGTGGACGACGCGCTGGTTGGTTATGAAGAACGCGCCGGGCGATTGTACGAACTGAAGGAGGCATCGGTTTGCGCGGCGCGACGTCAGACCGGCATGGTCTTCCAGGGTTTTAACCTCTTTGTACACCTGACGGCTATCGAGAACATCATGCTCGGTCCCCGTCGCATCCTCGGCATGACGAAGGCTGAAGCCAGGGCCGAGGCGGAGGTCCTCCTGGCTCGGGTCGGCTTGGACGGTCGCGGTTCAAGCTACCCCAAGCAGCTGTCCGGTGGTCAGCAACAGCGTGTCGCCATTGCGCGAGCTTTGGCCATGAACCCGAAGCTCCTACTGCTTGACGAACCAACTTCGGCTCTTGATCCGCACTTGGTTGGCGAGGTTTTGAGTGTCATACGCGAGCTTGCCGACGAAGGGCTGACGATGCTCGTGGTCACGCATGAGATGGCCTTTGCGCGCGATGTCGCCGACCGGGTAGTCGTTTTCGCTGGAGGCCGGCTTATAGAGGAAGGAGCTCCGCGGGATATCCTCACCGCTCCTTCAGATCCTCGCACCGTAGCATTTCTGGGAAGGCGTTCTTGATGAATGGGGATCTCGGCGGGCAGAGGATTGCAATCCTTGGAGGTGGGATAATCGGGCTCTTCAGTGCGCATTACCTGTTACGGCAGGGGGCAGAGGTTGTTATCGTTGAGCGCAAGAAACTAGGTTCCGGCGCCGCCCGCGGCAACGGCGGCCTCATCGTCTGGACCGAATGCACACCTCTCGCGGGTCCCGGTGTCGTGGGACCCATGTTGCGAAAGCTGTTTTCGTCGACAGGCCCGCTTGTCCTCAAACCTTCCGCGCTGATGCACTATGCACGCTTTTTCTTAGGGTTCGCCAGGCATTGCTCGGCTGATGCTTTTAGGATGGGTTTGGCGCGTCTCGATTATCTGAGCGTGCGCACGCAGCGACTTTTTCGCGAATTAAAAGAGGATGGCATAGCTCTCGGGGTGTCGGAGGCCGGTATCCTTAGAGTATTCCGTTCTCGCGACGCGGCCAAT
>Ga0134126_10001972_pt1 | contig 26038 bp, 24 predicted proteins | sample KB31752_FD_96881 | JGI IMG/M metagenome (GOLD analysis project Ga0134126, IMG submission 96881) | Terrestrial soil microbial communities with excess Nitrogen fertilizer from Kellogg Biological Station, Michigan, USA - KB3-175-2 | ecosystem: Environmental > Terrestrial > Soil > Unclassified ... | reverse complement strand
GGGACGATAATAGCTGATTGTGTGCTTGTAATTCCGCCAGCCAGGCCCTTTCCATTAGGCATGACATGATGGGTTTTGTCCCACACCGTAATACCGTCAGTGTAAAACAAAAGCTGGCCTGCCGCATTGCTGATGGTGGCGCAGCCGTTAAAGGTTGACATGGCGCCATCTGTGAGCGCAAAAGGCAGCCCGGTGTTGAAATCTATTCCCGCCTTATGCCCGAAATACCAGATATTGCCCTGCTTTTGGGCAACAGCCGGGTGGCTGAATAAAATGAGGATCATAAAAGCAGGAAAATACTTCACGAAAAAAAAGGAAGTTTCCGTCAAAGTTACATTTCTTTCCCGCCTCTCGCTCTTGTCCCACGGTTGAAACGTGGGCTGGTCCCCCACTCTCCAACCTCTCGCCCACGGTTGAAACCATGGGCTGGGTTCTCGCCCTTCGCTCTCTCCCCCATGGTTGAAACCATGGGCTGGGTTCTCGCTCTCCGCCCTTCGCTCTCGCTCTCCGCTCTATTTTTCCGCGGTCCACTTTGTTACCGCATGATTGACCGGTTTAATGGTTCTCAGGTAAGTATAAATGGCCCCAAGATCATTCCGGGTCAATTTGCAATAGACAAGCCATGGCATCATGGTCTGGTAGCCTTTTTGTTTCCAGGGTATCCTTTCTGCGGCGGGATTGTCATAAGCTTTAAATTCATCCACAAACATTTGTTTGCTCCACCCGCCCAGGCCGGTCTTTGCATCGGGGGTAAGGTTTGATGAGCGCACTTTTCCAAATCCGGGTAGGGTAAATACCTGTCCACCTGCCACGGCGGAATCCTTCATCATCAACTCGCCTTTGCTGCTTCTTGGGGTATGACATTCCTGGCAGGCGCCCAGGGTAAAGAGGTATTTACCATAAGCAAGGGTATCGGCAGGAGACGGCAATTTCACGGGGGTAGCTGGCCTGGGGCCCATTCGGTAAAACAGGTTTACCGGAAAATCAACTTCGTGGTCGGGCGTGGTAGATGGTATGGGATGTAGTGTACTTATATAGGCGATAATTGCTTCAACATCCTTCGGATCTGCCTGTGCCATATATGGATAGATCATTACCGGAAACAATACCGAACCGTCAGGCGTAACCCCTGTAGTGATAGTATGATAGAGTTGTGCATCAGAATATTTTCCGATTCCGTAAGGGGTAATATTCTTGGAATAAAAGGTACCGGGAAAGCCCATATCATGGTTAAAGGCAAAACCGCCCGCGCCCAGGCTATCTGCTTTAACAGGCAACCCGAAATATTCCGAATGTTTTGGGCTGTGGCAGTCCACGCACCCGCACAGGGCATTGGCGAGATACTTTCCCCGCGCTATTAAAGCAGGGTCGCTTTTATTGATAGTCACCTCAACAACCGGCCCGTCTTTGGGGAACGCGGTTTTAAGATAAGTGAAACCGCCGCCAACTACCAGTATTACAGCCAATACCAGGAAAAATAGCCATTTGAGTACCCTTTTCATATACTTTTCATTGTTTAGGCTGCTAAATTATAAAAATTGAGAAAGCAGGGAGTAATTTTTTTTGAGGGATTTTAGATAGCCACAAAGGCACGAAGGCGCAAAAAAACTTTGTGCCTTTGCGCCTTTGTGACCTTTTGCATCCTAACCTTTATTTCTTTCGTACTTTTGCTTTTATGAACACGAAATTATTTTTTACAAGGCTTAGCGGCTTTATTGCAACCGCACTTACTTTATTTATCATAAGTTCCTGTAGCCGTCACAATGCCATCATCCTGCACGGCAGTGATGGGATGGATGAAGACATACAGGCGCGCATGAAATGGGAAACCCAGATGCTTGCCGACCCTGCCACGGGACAAATACCGGAACAGATCAGGGCGAAGGAACTTGCTTTCGCGGCCACCCTCCCCAAACAATTGCCTCCCGAAATGAAAAGCGGTTCATTCTGGCAAAGCCGCGGCCCATGGAACGTAGGAGGGCGCACAAGGGCGTTGGCAATTGATGTTACCAATGAAAATATTATTCTCGCCGCAGGTGTAAGCGGCGGCATATACCGAAGTATTGACAGCGGCGCTACCTGGAACAAGATCACCGGGCCAAGCCAGGATATTGACATAAGCTGCCTGGTGCAGGATACCCGGTCTGGCAAAACCAATATATGGTATGCTGGCACAGGGGAACTTATCGGCAACAGCGCCTCAGGGGGCAGCTACTATTCATTTTATTACGGAGATGGGATATTGAAATCAACGGATGGAGGACGAACGTTTACAAAACTTGCCTCCACAAGTTATGGTACCCCACAGACCTACAGGCCATTTGAAATTGTGAACAGCATAGCCATAAATGAAGCAGATACGGGGGATATTGTTTACGCCGCAGTGGGCGGTAATGGCGGCAATATTTATAAATCAGTAAATGGCGGCACAAGCTGGACCCTTATAAAAGGAAGCGGCTTAACGCCTTATGCCACCTATACAGATGTTGCTGTATCACCAAAGGGCGTTGTGTATTTCACGCGCAGCAATAACGGAACCGAGGGCGGATTGTACCGTTCTGCAGATGGGATAAATTTCACAAACATTACCCCGACTGGTTTTCCCGGCGCTTATGACAGGGTTGTTATCGGTATAGACCCCAATGATGAAAATACGGTTTATTTCCTTGGCTATACGCCCGGCTATGGCGCCAAAGAAGTGGATTACCGCGGCGTGGCAGATTATGCAAGTCTTTGGAAATACCGTAACGTAAACGGCAACGGAGCATGGAAAAACCTGACTCCAAACATTCCCGAATTTGGCGGCGATTTTGGGAATTTTAATACACAGACAGGTTATGATCTGTATGTGCGAGTAAAACCCGGCGACTCTAAAACCATTTTCCTGGGATGTACCAATATCTGGAGGTCAACCGATTCGTTTTCAACTACTAAGAACATAAGCTGGATAGGCGGGTACGGGGTAAATACCACGAGGCCGGATTACCAGTTGTACCCAAACCAGCACCCTGACGAACACAACATGGTTTTCTATAAATCCAATCCCAACAAAATGCTCACAAGCTGCGATGGCGGGGTTTTCAGGTGTGATAATAATACTGCGGCCCATGTAGGTTATTCTTCGCTCAATAATGGTTATCTTACCACACAGTTCTATGCCATTGCCATAGACCACGCAACGCCCGGCAACAATGAAATTATCGGGGGGCTGCAGGATAATGGCAGTTTTTTGACCCGGTCTTCAAACCAGGAAGATAGCTGGACCATGCCCGGCAAAGGAGACGGTTGTTTTTGCGCTATTGCAAACGGCAGGACAGACTATTATGTTTCTTCCCAACTTGGACATGTGTACCGTGAAAAATTAGACGCCACAGGAATGCCAAACCAGTGGGCGCGCATGGACCCGCTCGGCGCCAAAGGCCAGATTTTTGTTGAGCCCTTTATACTTGACCCAAACGATCAAAGCAGGATGTTTTATGTAGGTGGGGACCGTATCTGGCGAAATAACGATATAACACAAATTCCGTTGCATAACACCTATGATACCGTGGCAGTAAATACAGGATGGCAGATGCTCACAGCTACCAAAGATTCCGGGGTGGATATCAGCGCCATTGCCTTGTCCCATGTTCCCGCAGGGCGGTTGGTTTACGGCACCACAGGCGGCAGACTTTATAGAATGGACTCTGCCACTGCATTGAACCCAACTGTAAAAAATATCACAGGCCCAACGTTTCCGCAAGCTTATATCAATTGCATTGATATTTCCCCTTTGAACGCCAATGATATGATCGTTGTATTTTCCAACTACAATGTGGTGAGCCTTTTCTCCACGACAGACGGCGGTACAACATGGACAAATATTTCCGGGAACCTGGAACAAAATGCAAACGGAACTGGTAATGGCCCATCCTGCCGCTGGGTTTCCGAAATGCCTGTGGGCAGTCATCATGCGTATTTTGTTGGTACAAGTACCGGACTTTTTTCTACAGACACGCTGAAAGGCGCCAAAACCGTTTGGACGCAACAGACTCCTGACGGTATTGGCAATGATATTGTTACCATGGTGGATACACGCCCATCTGACGGATTGGTAGCTGTTGCAACCCATGGCAACGGAGTTTATACCGCCAATATCGCCTTTTCATACCAGATATCGGGCGTGTATGAACCGGCAGAACCTGGTTCTGCCTGGACATTAAAATTTTACCCAAACCCTGTTTCATCAGGAGGAATATTGAACCTGGAATTTGACAACAAAACTACTGGCAACCAGTCAGTTGTTTACATTATGGATGAAGAAGGCAGGACCGTAAAAGAGATGGCGATTCCGGTTAATTCAGTTCTGGGAAAACAAACCACTCCATTGAAACTCCCTGCATTAAAGCCAGGGATTTATTATATCAGGCTCCAAAACGGAAATTCTGTGGAGGCAAAGACGTTTGTTGTGCAACCCTGACCCAGCTTGCCCTGACCCTAAAGGGGACTGTTCGTGAGTTTTAAGCGGATATATTATTCTGAAAGTTTTTAGATAAACCATCATAAGTTCCCTTTAGGGTCAGGGCTATGCGGAAGTTATTACCCAGATAAACCATCGTAAGTTCCCTTTAGGGTCAGGGTCAGAATTTGGCAGTAAAACTCCCCCCGGCAATGCTAATTTTATTCTTAGAATTAAAATCTTCAACAATCCCCTGGAAAGTGCCTTTCATCAGGTTGCCGGAAAAAGAACTCACAACAATATTTCCGGAAATCCCAACATAAACCACATTGGATTTAATGTATTCAATGGTATTAATGGAGGCGACTTTCAAAGTATCACCAGCATTTTGGCCAGATGGAAACAACAACAAAATTGTACTGCTGTCCGATGGCTGATAGCCGGAAATGGTATCCGTGCCATTGGAGTCTATTGCTCTTAAGGTGGTGGCAGTCCAGCTTGTTCCGGAAATAGTGGTAGTCATTGAAGGCGAAGTGTTTTGCGCAGGCGGCGGATTTGATTTTTTCTTGCAGGACACGCTTAAGATTAGAAGCATGAAAATGAGGCAGATATATTTTTGAAACATTTTGGTATTTTTTTGGAGGAAAAACAAATGTACAAAAAATATGGAATGCGAAAGAAATGCTCTCACGGGTTCCATGAGTCAGTGGGGAACTTCCGGTTTGTCGGGAGACAAACCAGGGAAGGTGGGATTATAGAAGTCAAATTGAGAACAAATCATTCTATGTTCTATACTATCTTTGTCCCAACTGAAACTAAAAAGCAAAAACAATGAAAAAGGAAATTCTAATCGCATTGCTATCCCTCAATCTCATCGCTGGGTCTTTTGTCTTTTGTGCTTTTACATCGAAAGCAAAAGCCATGAATGATGAAGGGAAGGTTGTTCTTATAAGAGTTATAGAAGGTGGACTCAATGAGATTATAATTTCTGACGGGAATACAATTCTCGAAAATGACGATTTATTGAGTGAGACCAAAAAAAGTATCCTAAATTCAAATAGTCAGGTAATTGCTCAGAAACTTAATGAATATAAAAATAAAGGATATGAACTTATCTCTTCAAATGCATCAGGTAATTGTACCAATTATATTTTTGAAAAGAAATAGTGAAATTTTTAGGGACTCCGCTCTCCTCCTGGCCTGTCTCACGATGACAGACCAGAATGGTTAGTTCCGGTTTGTCGGGAGACAAACCGGGGGCGGAGAATATTTCTTTCCATTCCAAAATAAACTATTTCACCACGTTATCCTCCAGCCACTTGCCCATGATGTCCAGCGCTTCCGGGGCGAAGGTCTCTTCTAATTCCTGGTACTCTTCTATCGTGCATTTTTTGCAGCGCTGAAAGAGGTGATTCAGCCCTGGTATTTCCTTCGTTTCAAACTTTGGGGATTTGCTTTTTTCCAATGCATGATGAATGGCGTCCAGGTTGGCTTTTGGGTTTACCTGCAGGTCTTTGCCGCCATCTAATGCCAGCGCCTTGCAGGTGAACTGTTCTATGAGTGGCGCAGGATCAGCAGCCAGGAAATATTTCTCCCAAGACGAAGAAAATGCCATTGCAAACTGCTTTACTATCGCAGTCTCACCCGTAGTGTCACTGCTTAACTTCAAGTCTTTTAAAATGCTCTCCGGTTGTTTTGTTTTCCAGCTGCGAAAATCCGTCAAAATCATGTTGTACAGCTGACTATAGCTACTTGAAACAATAGCATCCTCGGTTACTTTTTTATACATTTCACCGTAAGCATTCGCCGCCTTCGCTGGCACACCTCCTGATTCCAGTATTTCTATATTCTGTTTTGTCAATACCTCAGCGCCTGACATACCCGGCCCTGCCAGCATAATCACAAAATCAATGCTATGATCCCTGGCCGCAATAATGTCTTCAATCAGTCCACCTTCGCTATGCCCGATCATGCCCAATTTTTTTGGGTCCACTTCTTTCCGGGTCCTTAACCAGGCAAGCCCTGTTTCTACGTCTTTTGCAAAATCGGCGGTCGTTGACTGCTGGAAATTCCCGGTTGATTTACCTGCCCCGCGGTCATCCACCCGTAATACCGCGAACCCTTTTTTTGTCAGGTAATCAGCAATCACCGCAAAAGGTTTATGCCCGAAAATAGTCTCATCCCTATCCTGTTGTCCGCTGCCCGTGATCAAAATCGCGGTCGGGAAAGGGCCTTGTGTTTTTGGATAGGAAAAAGTAGCCCCATAGTGCAGGGTTTTATCTGCATTGTCATATTCCACATCCTCACTGTTGTAGCTATATGGAGGTACTGGTGTCTGTGGGCGAACCAGTTTCGCGATAACAGCAACTTTTTTCATCGTCATTGGCAAAGCCTTGCCGCCTTGTTCCCAGTTCCCTTCTAAAGTTGAGTCATTGGTCATCCTGCCGCTATAGCCACCGTGAATCTTTTTGATCTCAATAGTTATGCTGTCTTCTTTGATTAAAACATCATCGCAAGGCTTTCCAAAAATGTTCTGGTCCGGGCTGTCCATGGTAGCGGATATCTTGCCATTGCCTTCATCTTTTACATGAAAACCCAGGCGTAATGAAAAGTGCCCGACATTCAGCTTACCTTCCCAGGTAGCTATAAATTTGGCTTGAGGAAATGCCATAAACGGCACAGCTGCGAAGATTAACAAAATGACTTTTTTCATAAGTGTGTTCAATTTTGACTGCAAATATAGAACGCTTTTTGAATAATATTAAACATAAACTAAATTTTATTAAACTTTTATTTATCTTTGCACATTCATATAGATGATATGTTAAGAAAACTGCCCCATGTATGCCCTTCATGCGCCTCACCGCTAAGCGTGAAGAGCCTTTGCTGCAGCAAATGCCATACGGAAGTGAACGGCGAATTTGAACTGCCCCCTTTGGCCCGGCTTGAAAACGATGACCGGCAATTCATTACCGATTTTGTAAAAAGCAGCGGCAGCCTCAAGCTCATGGCCGAAAAAATGAAGCTCAGCTACCCTACCGTGCGAAATATGCTCGACGATGTAATAGCCAGGCTTAATGAACTTGAAAAACCTTTAAAATCCTGATATAGAAATGAAAACATGGTTATTTAACCCATTTAAGTTTATTGCCGGGAATAAGGCATTGGGCATTGGTATCATTGCCATGTTTATCACGGCGCTGGTATGCCTTTTCAATATAATACATTTAAATGGCATTATTGATGTTCATATAGGGAGGCAAACTGCTGCCTGGCTTTATTTTACAGAACCTGTCATAGACTGGCTGAGCCTTGTATTGCCCCTGTATATTTTTGGCCGTATCCTCTCCCATTCGTCCATCAGGCTCGTAGATGTGGCAGGGACCAGCGCGCTTGCCCGGTACCCAATGTTTTTCACGGTTGTTTTCTCTGTTTTTGTTCCAATCAGTGGCGACGACCCTAAAAAAATCCTTGATACCATTCAATCAAATACCACCCTGGCTGTACAACTGTTTGTTATTACCATTTTTATCATCCCGTGCGTTGTATGGACGGTGGCGCTGATGTACAATGCGTATTCCATTTCTACCAATCTCAAAGGCCCCAAAGCCGTGCTGAGTTTTATTGCATCTTTCGTGATTGCGGAGATTGTTTCTAAGACAGTCATTTATGAATTGGTGCATTTGTAGGAGGGGGTGTAATCCCACGCCTACGCTCGTATATTGGGAATGGTAAATGTGCAGCCATCGGCATTTTATAGGCAACTTCAGGTTTGTCAGGAGACAAATCGGGGAGGGCAATCTTAATTTTCAATTTTTCAATTAACTTTGAGACTGAATCCAGTTACTAAGCACGGAAACCTTATAAAAAAACCATATCTTTAATGAAAGAAAAAATACTTGATTCGGAGGACATCCTTGCGCTCTGCATTAGACAGGAAAGTCATTTTTACGATAGGAAAGCGAAAGAAATTGATGGCAAGAAAATTCAAAAAATTGCCACCGCATTTGCTAATGCTGACGGCGGGGATTTTGTAATTGGAATTAAAGATGATAATGATGAACCTGATCCTAAAAAAAGGTGGAACGGAGAGGCAGTAAAGGAGAATTTTAATAAGATCTTTCAGAACATGTTGGAGATTAAACCCTCAGTTCCTTACATCGCCACATTTTTATTTAATCCAATTACAAAGACTTACGCTCTGCAGATTACTGTTGAAAAAAGTGAAAAAGTACATTACACATCTGACAACACTGTCTATATTAGAGTATCTGCCCAATCAATTCCTTTGAAAGAGCCGCAAAAATTACAAGAGCTTTCATTTGCAAAGGGGGAGACATCTTATGAAGATCTCATATGTAAAGACGCAAAAGCAGAAGATATTTTTGAGACTACTGAAATGAAACGTTTTTTAGATGATTATTCTCCAAAATCTGATCCAATTGATTTCACTGTTAATCAGAATCTTGTAGATCGAACTTCATACGATCCAAAAATATCGGGACTATTATTGTTTAATGATAATCCTGTTGCTATTCTCCCGAAAAAATGTGGTATAAAAATTACTAGATATGACACAAATGAAAAAGCTCCAGAAAGAGAACACTTAAAGGAGCAAACAACTATTGAAGGCAGTTTGTATGAACAAATTCACAAAGCAGCTAGAGTATTAACTGACTTCATGTCAAATGTCTAAATATGGACTTCAAAAGGTTTGGATACAGTACGTTATCCAAATGAAACTATTTGGGAGATTTTGGTCAATGCGGTTATCCATAGGGATTATTCTATTTCTGACGATGTCCACATATTAATATTCAACAATAGAATAGAGGTCATAAGTCCTGGAAAATTGCCGGGTTATGTTACAGAAGATAATATTCTTTCAGCCAGATATTCTAGGAATGCGAAGATTGTACGAACATTAAACAGGTATAAAAATCCACCGAACAAAGATATGGGTGAAGGTCTAAATACTGCATTTCAAAAGATGAAGGATTGGAGATTGAAAGATCCAATCATTAAAGTTGAAGGGAATAATGTAAAAGTAACAATTGCCCATAGTTCGCTCGCCTCCCCTGAAGAAGCAATTATGGAATTTCTATCGCATAATCCGATAATAAAAAACAAACAAGCGAGAGAATTAACTGGAATTAGATCTGAAAATACAATGAAAAGGGTTTTCTATAAACTTAGAAATGAGGGACAAATCAAGCCAGTTATGAGTAGAAACAATAGAACCATTGTTTCATGGACAAAAAGTTAGGATTTAAACATTGTTTTTCCCTCCCCGGTTTGTCTCCTGACAGACCGGAATATTCTGATAAACAATTGATTTTTGCATCATGCGGTTGTTGTCCGATTCAAAGATAAGGCTTTGTATTTTTGAAAAGTCTCGTTCGACCCCTCCGGCAATGTCATTAAGTTAAGCATTTAAATCACTGCATCTAGTCCCGTAGGGACGGCATATTGGTAGAAAATTGCGATCCACAGTTTTAGAGTGCCCTAGGCACGACATATTTCTTTTATCCCAGAGAAAAATATGATCCCTACGGCTTGTCTGTACCTGCTTAACTCCTACCAATATATCATCCCTACGGGATTTAAGTCATTGAATCACAGCAAATGCTGCCTTAACTTAATGACATTGCCTTCGGGGTAAGCAGCGAATGGGATATTTATAAACTGTCATCCTGACTATCAAAATCATCCAAAAACCTCAAAAAATATTTCATTAATAATCAACCAATTACAAGGTTTTTTTGTAGCTTAGCCAGCCACTTGGGCAGTTCGCTATATATGTACGTATACTCAGAGCGGAGAGCGAGAGCGAAGAGCGAAGTGAAAAGACAGCGCCAGTATCCTATAATCTTTTAATCCTATGAATCATGGTACAGACAAAATAGGCGTAAGTGGTAAGGCATCAGGCGCCAGTAAAAAAATGATCAATCATCAATGATCAATAATCTAATGAATACTATTGCGTGGAAATGTGAGGCCAACTGTCTTTGGTCCCCCTTTATAGGGTTCTGCGATAGCAGAATGGAATTGGGGTTGGGCTGCGAAAAAAACCTCGTTTTTATGTATTTTGGATTGATAAAACATTGTTATCTATTGATACTTGTCAATGAGTTACGTGGTAACGAATTGAAAATGAAAACATTAAAAAATTGAGAAATTGAAAAACATTGTTATATCAGTCCAGATTAGTCAGAAAGACCGATTTTGACGAAATATCAATAAGAAAGCAATAAATAATGGCTTTTTCCTCCAACTCAAAAATAATCCTTAGTTTTAACCCGGAAAAAATATGATGAAACAATGGCAGACAGGAGAACATTTGTTAAAACAGCGGGAGCTATCGCGGGCAGCCTGGCGGTGGCAGGTATGACATCCCCGGTATTTGGTAAAGATATGGATTTTGAACATTTTATGAGGCAGCACGTTCCGGGCGCTATGAACGGCGGCGGAAGCGATGAGGATTTCTGGAGCTGGGTAAAGGACAGTTATACTGTATCCGATACACCCATCAACCTGAACAATGGCGGTGTGAGCCCGCAGCCCAAAGTGGTGCAGGACATGCACAAGCAATACCTCGACCTCTGCAATGAAGGGCCGTCCTACTATATGTGGCGCATCCTCGACCAGGGACGCGAACCGTTGCGCACCAAACTCGCCGACCTGGCGGGCTGTAGCGCCGAAGAGATTGCCATTGACCGCAATACCACGGAAGCCCTTAATTCAGTCATTTTCGGGATGAACCTGAAACCCGGTGACGAGGTGGTGCTTGCCAAACAGGACTATCCCAACATGATAAATGCGTGGAAGCAGCGCGAAAAAAGGGACGGAATTAAACTGGTATGGATTGACCTGAAGCTGCCTTCCGAAAACAATGAAGAAATGACAAACGCCTATGTGTCCGCATTTACCAGCCGTACAAAAGTGGTGCATATTACGCATGTCATTAACTGGACCGGGCAGATAATTCCGGTAAAGGACATAGCCAGAAAAGCACATGCCCAGGGAATAGAAGTGCTGGTGGACGGAGCACATTCCTTCGCCCATTTTGAATATAAAATCCCTGACCTGGAGTGCGATTATTTTGGCACGAGCCTGCATAAATGGTTATGCGCACCGCTGGGGAGTGGAATGCTCTATATCAAAAAAGACAAGATTAAAAACATCTGGCCGCTGCTGAGCAATGACAACCCGGAAAGCGATGACATTAGGAAATTCGAGAGCTTGGGTACACGGAATTTTGCGTCGGAAATGGCAATCAGTACTGCCATTGATTTCCACTATATTATCGGCGGAAAGCGCAAAGAGGAAAGGCTGCAGTTTTTGAAGAATTACTGGGCAGAAAAAGCATTGAAAATTCCAGGAGTGAAATTAGGAACTTCGCTCAAGCCGGAGTTTAGTTGCGCGCTGGCGATATTTACGATAGACGGGATTACCACATCAGACCTTGAAAACAAATTACTGGCGAAATACAAAATCCATACCTCGCCAATCAATTGGGAATTAGGCAATATTCACGGTGTGAGGGTGACGCCAAGCGTTTATACCTCTACGAGGGAATTGGACATCCTGGTAAATGCCATTGAAGAGATTGCGAAAAAATAAACAGGTTCGTCATTTTCTCCCACGGTTAAAACAGTGGGCTGAGTTGAAACCGTGGGCTACGGCGAAACCGCTTTCCCACGATTGAAATCGTGGGCTGAGTTGAAATCGTGGGCTGGATTATTGCCGCATTTCGCTTTATCTTTGTTGTTTAAACCGTTAAAACAAAACTACAGTATGCAAAGGGATAACCAATTGTTCAGCCTCATCCAGAAAGAGCTTGAGCGCCAGCAGGATGGCCTGGAACTCATTGCTTCTGAAAATTTTGTAAGCCGGCAGGTATTGCAGGCCATGGGCAGCGTGCTTACCAACAAATATGCGGAAGGGCTGCCGGGCAAGCGGTACTATGGCGGTTGCGAGATAGTTGATATGGTGGAGAACCTTGCTCGTGACAGGGCAAAAGAACTCTTTGGCGCAACGTGGGTAAATGTACAGCCCCACAGCGGGGCACAGGCCAATGCCGCGGTGATGCTGGCCCTCCTGAAGCCCGGAGATAAGATCCTGGGGCTTGACCTGTCTCATGGCGGCCACCTGACGCATGGCTCTTCTGTAAATTTCTCAGGAAAATTATATAATCCGTCCTTTTATGGGGTGGAAAGGGAAACCGGGACCATTGACTGGGAAAAAGTGGCTGAGAAGGCACGAACAGAAAAGCCCCGGCTCATCATCTGCGGCGCATCTGCCTACAGCCGCGACTGGGACTATAAGCGCCTCAGGGAAATAGCCGATGAAACAGGGGCCTACCTGATGTGCGATATGGCGCACCCTGCAGGAATCATTGCCAAAGGATTGCTGAACAACCCATTGCCGCACTGCCATGTAGTGACCACCACCACCCATAAAACCCTTCGCGGGCCAAGGGGCGGAATGGTTTTGATGGGCAACGATTTTGAAGTTCCTTATGGCCCCAAACAGGAAATGAAAACCATGTCTTCCATCATGGACCTGGCCGTGTTTCCCGGTACACAGGGCGGCCCGCTGGAGCATGTCATCGCAGCGAAAGCGGTTTCTTTTGGGGAAGCCCTTGCCCCCGAATTCGGCGACTATGTAAAACAGGTGGTAAAGAACGCGAAGGCAATGGCGCAAGCATTTAAGGAAAGAGGCTATGAAATCATTACCGGGGGTACTGATAATCACTTAATGCTCATTGACCTGCGGAACAAAAACATTACCGGTAAACAAGCCGAGAACACGCTTGTAAAGGCACACATTACCATCAATAAAAACATGGTTCCTTTTGATGATAAATCGCCCTTTGTCACATCCGGGATACGTATTGGTTCGGCAGCGATTACGACCAGGGGAATGAAGGAAGAGCAGATGTCCAGGGTGGTGGAGTATATAGACGATGTGCTTATGAATCTCGAAAACGAAACACGGATAAAAGAAACCGGGCAGCGGGTCATAGATTTCACGCGGGAATTTCCTTTGTATGAAGAACGACCGGTAGAGGAGATGGCCTTTTGGTAACCTCTAATAGCTCAGCGCCAGTTCATTCCAGATTTCCCAGCATTTCTCTGATTGAAGGTGAAGCATATCAAGCCCATTTTTGGTAACCGCTCCTTTCTCCCGGCCCTTTTTCAGGAAGACAGTTTCATCGGGATTATAGACCAGGTCAAAAAGCAGATGCCTGTTGGTAATATGGTGATAAGGAATATCCGGAAAATCTTCCACATTGGGATGCATGCCCACGGGCGTGGAATTGATGATAATGTTATGCTCCCGTATGATAGCTTCGGCAACATCTTCATACTGAATTCTGTTGCCATGCCTTTGCCGGGAAACGGAAGTATATGGGATTTCGTGGTTTCGCAGCACGAACTTTACGGCACGGGCGCTACCGCCGGTACCAAGGATCAGTGCCTTATTTATGCCGGGTTTTATGAGCGGGACAAGGCTTTTTTCAAGGCCGTAAACATCTGTATTGTAGCCTTTGAGTTTTTTGCCCTGATGGGTTTCTATGATCCGCACGGTGTTCACAGAGCCTATGGTAAGCGCCTCGTCATCAATTTCATCCAGGTAGTTCATGACGGCTACTTTGTACGGAACGGTAACATTAAAGCCAATGAGATCAGGCTCTGTTTTCAGAAAAGATTTGAGGTATTCTATTTTTTCGATTGGGTAGAGTTCATAAGCTATTTCGGGGAGGTTTTCCCTTTCAAACTTCTCGGTAAAATATTTCTTTGAGTAGGAATGGCCAACAGGATAGCCAATAAGGCCAAGTTTTTTCATATATAGATATATTTGGCCGCTATAATAATTATCTTTGAACAATCATTGTTATATATGGTATGCAAAACCAAACCATGCGGCGCTATTAACTATCGAAGTTACCAATAAAAGATTATGAACAAGCAAAAAATATTCCTCTTTCTTCTTTTTTGTGTTCTATTTATGAGCAGTTGTGCGCTTTTCAAGCCGCAATGCCATTGTCCCAGTTTTGGACAAAAACAGGTTCACGCACAACACCTGGTATGTATTAAAGGCATGCCAAGATATTGTCTCTACCATTAACAATTTTTATTCTTTCGCTGGCTCATAATGCAAAATAACCACCCCTGTTTTACTGTTGGTGGTTTTAATAAGGTACAATTTTCTACTCGATTTCAGGTTTGCGAATAGTGACAAACCTTTCCCAAGGATAATCGGTGCAACCATCAGGTGATATTCATCAATCATGTTCAGATCAATAAACGAATGTACCAGGCCCGCGCCGCCATACAAAATAAGGTTCTTGCCCGGTTGTGATTTTAGTCTCGATATTTCTGATGCAATGTCTTTGGCGATAGTTACCTTGGGCCATTCTGCCTTATCAAGTGTTTTTGAAAAAATGACCTTTGGAAGTATATTGATTTTTCCGGCAAAAGTTTTTATATCGCTCTTTTTATCAATTTCGTTTGTTAATTCATGGGTTGGCCAATAATCAAGGAATTCCTTTGCCATTCCACGCCCCAATAAAATCTGGTCCGATCCATCCAAAAGGTCATGCGCATAATCCTGGGTTGTTTTGTCTGAACTGCTGAATACCCAATCCATTTCGCCATGTGGCCCGGCGACCAACCCGTCAAGGGTCATAGTCATTTGTAATACTACTTTTCTCATGATTTATTGCTTTTTAAGTATTTGAAAACAAATGTATTGGCTATTTTCGCAAAAAAAGACTTTAAACGGCGTCTTTTTCAAGTTCCGCTTTTTCTGCTTCAGCTTCCACCTGGGTATAGGAATAATCTATCATCCAGCTTACTCCGTATTTGTCGTGACACATTCCGAAATAAGAACCCCAAAAAGTTTTCGTCAAAGGCATATCAACCTTCCCGCCTTCTGACAGTTTGCCAAAAAGTTTTTTCGCTTCTTCTTCACTGTCTGTCTGGATCGAAATTGCGAAATTATTTCCGGGATTCATTTTGCCCATCATTTCCGACCAATCACTTCCCATTAATACTGTTTCCCTGCTGATGGGCAACGCGATATGCATAATTGCATCAGGCTTGACACCAGTGTGCTGCATTTCGGGTGATGCGTCTTTAAACCGCATGAGGGATGAAAATTCTCCGCCAAATATGGATTTGTAAAAATTAAAAGCCTCTTCTGTTTTACCCTGGAAGTTCACGTATGGATTTACTTTTGCCATTGGATTAAATTATTTATTTAGAAAAAATTATTGTTCAAGGATGCTTTTTACATTGAGGAGGCTTGTCTGTATGTCTTTGCCCAGCGCTTTTTTCAGGTTGAGCACCACATGCATCATTTTCATGGAATAGTTCATCGTACCGCCGAACTCCCACACAACCTTAGTTTGATTTCCCGAAACAGAAGTTGTTGTGATACTGGCGCTTGATGTTCCTTCGTAAGGCTTTAGAAAACGAATCTCAAAATCAATCCGCTCCCCATCCGTTATGCTTTTGATTTCCTCTTCGCCCTTCCCCACCCGTTTCAATTCACTGTCCCAGGTTGAAACAAACCCTACAGTTCCATCCGCGCCTTTGTATTCCATTTTCGCATTAGGGTCTGCCATCACCCATTTATTGTAATATGCCATATTTTTCAGCATCTTGAGGTAGTCAAAGACCTGATTTTTAGGCTTGTTAATAATAATTTCCCTGGAAATCGTATATTCATTTTTCATCAACTTTGCCTTCACAATAGGGAATGCAACGACGAGAAAAATTATGATCATGATGAGGGATAACATGTTTATTTATCTCTGATTTTATTTTCCGGTAAACCTGCTTTAACAAAACTGGTATCAATAGTGTTTAAAGACGCCTGTATTTCTGGTAGAAGCAAACTTAAGTGTTATTTTTTTACTTCCCACACCTTCTCTTCTGCTTTAATCCTCACCCAAAGCATGACACCGTTGAGGACGGTAAAAAGAATGGCCGTATAATACAATCCAAAAACCATGGGTATTACTGCAATTTCGCAAATGACAATGAAATAATTGGGATGCCGAAAATATTTGTAAGGTCCTTTTTTGATGAACGTTGAGTCAGGAATACGAAGTATTTTAGTATTCCAGTATTTGCCCAATGAGGATATTGTCCAGGTTTTAAACAGTATCAAAAGGACGAAGATCACCAGGAACCATATGCTAAGATTTGTTCCTCCACGTGCAAGGAACTCGACAATCATAGATGCGATAAAAACACTGTGCAAGGCAACGATAAAGGGATAATGTTTTTGTCCATATTCTACGGCCCCATTTTGCCTCAGCCAGGTTTCATTCTTTTTAGAAACCAATAACTCTATGATCCTCAAAAGTATAACAAATCCAATGAATATGAAAAAGTCTGTATAATTATTCATTATTTTTCATCTCCAAAAGTACCATTTCGCTGGAGAACCCCGGCCCCAGAGCGAGCATTAAACCGTATCCGTTTTCAAATCCTTCCTCCATAAATTTTTCAAGAACATACAAAACCGTTGCGCTACTCATATTCCCGTTTCCCTGCATTATTTCCCGGGTATTTTTTAGGAAATCCCCCTCAACTTCAAGCGCTTCAGAGTATGCAGTCAATACCTTTTTCCCGCCGGGATGGAAGATAAAATTCTTAATGTCATTGAGCTCAAGGCCGTATTTTTCAAGAAAACCTCTAACATCCGCTCTGATGTTTTTATGGATAATGGATGGAATATCCTGTGAGAAAACAACCTTAAAACCTGAATCCAGAAATTCCCAGCCCATCACGTCGAGACTATCATAATACAGTTTGCTTCCTGACCCTCGGAAAATAACCTGTTTATTTTTTTCTGAATTATGAGCGTCTCCTTTTACAATGCTGGCTGACACTCCATCAGCAAACAGACTGGAAGCCACGAAATTGCTCTTGCTGAAATCGGTATTCACAAAAGTGAGGGAACACAGTTCAACGGCCACCAGCAAAACAACGGCTTCAGGGTTTGCTTTGGCTATAGTATTTGCTTTTGCCATTCCTGAAACGCCGCCTGCACATCCCAACCCGAAAACGGGGGTGCGGGTTATATTTTGTTTCAAGCGCATCTTGTTTATAATTTGCGCATCAATACTTGGCGTGGAAAGCCCAGTGGTGGAAACATAAATAATGTCGGTAATGTCTTCCTTTTTTATATGCGCCCTGGTTAAACATTCCTCTGTCGCTTTTATGGAATATTCAAGCGCAATCTTGATGTATTCGCTGTTCCGCTTTTCAAAACTGTTAAGCGATGCAAAGTATTCGAGAGGAAGGCTGAAATTCCTTGAGTGAATGTCTGTATTCTCAAAAATATCCATCAGGCGGTCAATCATGGGAAATTTTGGAGCAAAAAAATTCCTTGCAGCCTGTTTAATAACTTGTTGGGGTACTTTATCAGGAAATGTAATTGTTGAAACAGCTGCAATTGATGGCATAAAAGGTCCGGGGTTTTTGAGTCGGTTAAAACATGAAACAATCTTAAAAGTTTAAATAATACGGATTTCGGAGCTGGGCGGAGGGTTATCGTACATGTAGAGGTGTAAAAACATAATTCAACCCCAATTCAATAGAATTGTTGTAATTGCCTATGACCGGATTGCTGACATTTCCCAGCGTAGCCGGGAATATTGAAATAAAGCCAAAGTTAATTATGAGACTGGCTGAAAAATGCCTTGAAAAGGACAGTTCCGTTCCGGCCAGTCCCTGAATATCCATAAAATTTGCTCCCTGAGGCAGATTGGGGATTAATTTGTATTTGAAAATAAATGAATCATTATTGGCTGGGGAATAAATGCCATAACTTCCATTGCCATACACGCCCGATATTCCCATCCACCTGAGGCCTGCAAGGATTTTAATTTTATTACTCAATTGGTATTTAAATATTACGGGAACCATCGTATAAGCAAGGCCCGTAATAGTATAGCTTTTAGCATAAACTGTATCGAAAATGCTTTTTGAATCCAGGTAATTCGCGAATTTTCCATAATAGAAAACACCACCAAACCCAATTTCAACCTGCCAGAGGACTGACATATTGTAGCGCCCATAAATCATAAAAGAAGGCCCAAGGTCAGAGATATTTACAATTGGACTTAGAGGGCAATTTGCTCCGGCATAAAATCCAAGTCCGAACTGACTTTCAAAATGTGAAGTATCGGCTCTGTTACCAGTACTCATTTCCTTTTGTGCAAAAGCGCTTTGGCTTTTCAGGCTCAATAAAATCAGGACCGATAATATATATTTTAGGAAAGGCACGACTTCTTTTTCAAATGACAATGTTACGGAAAAATGGGGATATGTTATTATGCACTAACTTTGCAGCCTCAATTTGATGATGTTATGAGCAGGAACAGAAGTAATTTAGCAACAGGTATCGTTATAGGCGCAGCGGCAGGCTTTGTTGCCGGTATTTTGATGTCCGGCGGAAAGAATAAAAAAACAGAAGACATAAAGTCGAAAATATCAAATCTCGCAGCCGACGCACAGGAGCGCATTAAAGCGCTAAGGGATATGGCCCAAAACCACGACATAAAAGCCAAAAGCGAAGCAGCGGAAAATAATTCCGGGGCAGGTAGGCCTCAGACTACCTAAAGGCCACGCTTTTATATTTCATTTTAGGGCAAATACATGCTAAAAAGGCAGTATCAGGCAAATAATACGCCCACTACCCCACTTTTCTCACCAGGATTGCGTAATATAGCAGTGAACATGCAATAATTTATAACCCGGAAAATTGAAAAATAAGGGATCTTTCAGGGCGGATGACTTAAACAGCGTTATCGAAGCGTGCCTGGCCGGTAACAGGCTTGCCGAAAGGCTCCTGGTAAGGATGTTTCTTGGGTTCGTAAAAAACATTGCCTTGAGGTATTCGGCAAACAGTATGGAAGCGGAAGAAATTGTGAATGATGTATTTTTAAAACTCTTTAATAACCTTGCCAAATACGACCATTCCAAGCCTTTCCAGGCATGGACACGCACCATTGCAGTAAACACAGCCATTGATTATTACAGAAAAAACCAAAAATATACACACCAGGCGGACATTGACGATGTAGAACTGACAGATACCAACTTTGATGTTATCAGCAAAATTTCGGCAGAAGAAATCCTAATGCTGGTTCAGAAACTTCCTCCTTCATACAGAACGGTTTTTACCCTGTTTGTTGTTGACGGATATAACCATCGCGAAATAGCTGATCTGCTTGGGATCAAAGAAGGCACATCCAAGAGTAACCTACAGGATGCCAGGAAAAAATTGCAAAACCTGGTTAAAATATATTATCCGCAATTGCACCTGGCTTATGGGATAAAAATTAATAAGCTCCATGAAAACTGAAGAATTTGATGATGCCGTAAAACGGAAATTGGAAAGCATCAATCCGGCCATTGATGAAATGGAAATAGAACGGGTTCACGCTTACACCATGAGCAACCGGAGTCCTTTTTCAATGCTGGGAACAAACAGGGCTTTCTGGGCATTGATGGCTACGGGAATGTTAGCTACGGGATTGTTAACCTGGAAGTTAACATCAATGAATAACTCTATCCAAAAAACAGCTTCTATAATTCCGGCACAAACTGCGCCTGCCCAAAGCGAAGCAAATAAATCCCCTAAAATTATTATTAAAACTGATACGGTATATCTTACGAAATATGTTAATAAATCTCAAGGTTTGTATGAGAAACCAAAAGGTTTCATAAATAAAATTACAAGGGACAAAAGCAGCAAATTTACCCAGGCTAAGGTTTCAGAAACCAAGCCGGCACATAAGCAGGCTTCAAAGAGTTTCATAAGTGAAATTACCGGGAACGGGAGCCATAAGTTTGCTCAGGCAAATGTTTCAGAAACCAGCCCAACGGATAAGCAATTATCAAATGCTGAAATTTTTTCCAAAGAGAATTCGAACTCCGGTAAGCAGGATGATGCGAAGGTGAATTCAGAATCACCAAGTCCTTTAATTAATAAAGAAGGCGACAATGATGCTGTTGGAAAACCGCAACCGGCAAGTGCCACAAAAAGCGCTGCTGTAGCTAAAACCAATGACGGCGCTGCTGAAAAGAAAGAGCCTGCAAAAAATGTTTCAAAAAAGCTTCCTGTGCATAACTATAGTGATGAGCATAAAAACCCATCGGCTAAAAAAGCGCTGAACCTTGGCTTTATGGCAGGCGCAGGTGGAGAACTTGCTGTTACTCAAATAGGTGGCGGCGTTTATACAAGGCTTTTGCTTAACAGGTTTTCCTTAAATGCAGGAGTGAAATGGATGAGCGTAAATTATCAGCAATATGATTCTGATGCTGATTATAATCAGTTGCACCCCGGCCATAAATTTAAACCGTACTATTGCCCTGATTTACCATCTTCATACAATGTGTCAAATATTCAGCTCACTTATTCCCTCTGGCAAATTCCGATAGCGCTGGAGTATGATTTACCTGTTATGAAAACCCTGCTCTTTTCCGTCTCGGCAGGTACTGATCTTGACATGTCCTGTATCAATACCGTCAAATATACTACATCAGAAGGTGGTGGAGAAAGCAAACAGGCCAATCAGGTAAACAATTACCCTTCAGTGGTTTTTAACAACATTGTCGTTTCCATGGGATTAATTAAGCAATGGAACCACATCAACCTACAGATAAGCCCTTTTGTAAGCCAGCAGATAGAAAAAGCATGGTATAAAGGCGCTGATAAAACGTTCTATGGAGGGGACGTTAAACTATTTTACAGGTTCTAAAAATTCGGGGCGTGTATATATTTTGAGTAGAATTTGTTGATGTGTTCCACAGCTTCATCTGCTGAGTCTGTTATTTTTACAAGGGCCATATCTTCCACGTCGATATTAGTATATACCCCTAACATTGTTTGCTCTACCCATTCAAACAATCCTTCCCAAAAGTGTTTGCCAACCAGCACAATAGGGAAAGCCCCTATTTTCTTGGTCTGTATAAGGGTTAGTGCCTCAAAAAGTTCATCCAGTGTGCCGAAACCGCCGGGTAGCACCACGAAGCCCTGGGCGTATTTGATAAACATAACCTTGCGCACAAAAAAATAGTCGAAACTGATGAGTTTGTCCCTGTCAATATAAAGGTTTGGCTCCTGCTCAAAAGGCAGGTCAATTTTGAGGCCGACAGATTTGCCTTTGTGGCTCATCTGCGCGCCTTTGTTGGCAGCCTCCATAATGCCGGGGCCTCCGCCGGTGATAATCCCGTAACCTTCTAATGTCAACTTTTTGGCTATATCAACCGCAACATCGTAGTATTTATTTCCAGGTTTGGTCCTGGCAGAACCAAAAATGGAAACACATGGACCTATTTTATCAAGTTTGTCAAAACCTTCTACAAATTCGCCCATGATTTTAAAAATCTGCCAGGACGATTCCGCCCGAATATCCGCCCATCTTTTGTCTTCAAACGCGTCTTTTATCTTGTCTTCGTCACTCATCTGATATCGATAGCTTTTTATTGGTTCGCGAAAGTAGCGATTTTATCGTTTTGCGGGAAGAAAATACCTCGCAAAACTGTTACAATCTTTCATCCCCTCCCTCTTGGGTTCAGCGCTTCCCTCAGTCCTTCGCCAATGAGGTTAAACATAGTAACGGTAATAAAAATGGCAAAGCCCGGGAAAATAACCATCCACCAGGCGTTGAAGTCATCACGCGAATAACTGAGCAGGGAACCCCACGTTACCGTATCTGCCTGAACACCAATGCCAAGGAATGACAGGCTTGATTCGGCAATAATGGCTGATGCGGCCCCAAAAGCAAGGGCGACCAAAACAGGGGCCAGCGCATTTGGGAGAATATGCCTGAAAATAATACGGGGGTTACCAATGCCCAATGCCCTGGCACTCTGGATATAATCGAGTTTACGAATGCGGATAAACTCAGCGCGGGTAAGCCTCGCTATTTGTGGAATTGACAATAAACCAATAATAATGATAACGAGCGAAAGGCTTTTATCAATAAACAATGCCGAAACGGTGATGATGAAAACAAGCGGGGGAATGGAATCAAACAATTCCATAAGCCTGGATATGATAATGTCAACAGGAACAAAAACCTTCCGTGAAAAGAACCTGATCTTTTTTAAATAATGCCCAAGCCAGCCGAAGAGGAATGTGATGATTATTGTAATAGCCAGGCTTATAAAAAGTTGAAAAAGGCTCAGAAACAAATTCTTGTTAAATGCTTCTTTCAATGTTTCTGCTCTCACCACAAAGCCGTAAAATATCCCCAGGAACAATCCGGGCAATGCCAGTAAAAAGGAACCCATGGTAAGGACAATCCCATAATCCCCAAAAAAACCGGAAACAGTACCTAACAATATTCCAAAAACCGCGGCAATTGCTATTGATAATAGCCCTACCCTCAATGCCATACCGGCACCATGTATCAGCCCTGAGGCAACATCGCCTCCAATGGCATCTGTGCCAAGATGGTGCCGTAAGATATATGGTGATGAAACCAGTTTGCCTTTTGCATTTTTATACTGCTGTTCTGCGCCAGGGGCGACAAATCTGGTGTTGTATTGATCTTTTTGCGATGCTGAATAAGGGACAGGCGCCCAGATCACTTTTTCCAATGGCAGTTGGCGCCAGTCTGTAATATCAAACTGTAGCTTTTCAAATTTGTTTGTGGCGGGATTAAGCGTTGAGTCTGTACGGGTTTTATGAAATAACGTTTCAAAGGCCGGGAAAAAATTCCTGCCGCGATACTTTGTGTATAGCGGCTGCTTATTGGCGATTAGATCGGACAGGAGTGCAAGGACCACTAAACCGATAAGCATATAAACAGACAGAAGGGCGGGCCGGTTTTTTTTAAATTGCCGCCAGGTATATCCGGTAAATGTGTGCTCTTCTATTTTCATTTTTTAGAATAAGAAACCCTCGGATCAGCCACTGCATATAAAATATCCGAAACAAGATACCCGGTAAGTGTCAAAAACCCGATTATGGTAAAGACTGCGACTATTACCGGGTAATCATGGTCTAATACGGCAAGATAAATTTCCCTGCCCATACCGGGTATTGAAAATATGGTTTCGATAACAATTGAACCTGTAACGACAATTGGAAATGAATTGGCAAAGGTGGTGATAATGGGGGCAAGCGAATTTCTAAAAACATGTTTCCAAAGAACTTTTCTTTCAGGCAGGCCCTTGGCTCGTGCGGTTGCTACGTACTCCTGGTCAAATATTTCAGAAGCGGCCGCCCGCATTTGCCTGCTCAGGAAAGCGATGGCGCCATAGGTATAAGCTATCAATGGCAATACGAGGTATGGCGCCCAATGAACCATCTTCACCCAAAGAGGCCAGCTGTTGTTAAAATTGACAACATCCTGTACCCCCGATTCCGGGAACCAGCTGAGAAATTGTGGGTTGGCAAAAAACACAAGCAGCAGGGAAGCAACGAAAAAATTGGGAAGGGAATAAAGAATAAACAAGCCAACGGTAGATAGCCTGTCAAAAAACCTTCCTCTTTTTTGGGCCGCATACATGCCAACGGGTATGCTGATGCCAAATGCCAGTATGGTTGCGAGCAAACTGAGTACAAACGTCCAGGCAAACCTGGGCTTTATTTCTTTTATGACAGGTAGTTGTGTATCATAAGAAAACCCCCAATCACCGTGAAGGACAATATTGGAAATCCACTTGTGATACTGATTTTTGGCACCATAAAAATGAATAGCAGGTACATATCTTTGCCAGGTTTTGGCAGGTACACTTGAATCCGATAGAGAACTGACACTGAAATAAAACAATGGCAAGTCAAGCCCAAATTCTTTGCGCTTCTCGTTTATGATCTCCTTCCTGTTTGCATTATGAACTTCGGTATTGTTGACAGATGCATTCACGAGCCGCGCGGCAGGATCTCCCGGAGCTTCGATATTAATGATGAAAGCCAGCAGGGAAATTACAACCAAAGATGGAATAAATAAAAGGATGCGCCTGGTAATGTACAAAATCATGAATTAAAATTTTATCTGCCAGTAAGCACATTAACACATCAGCACATTATTTCAGTTTCAACGCATTGAGCATAACACCCGGCCTTTCAATGTACATGCCGGGTTGCTCATATTTTTTACTGACCACAATTTTTCTTTTGATGCCATACAAATATATCGTTGATTGTTGTTCGTAAACCATTGCCTGGAGTTTTTTGAGCATTGCCGCACGTTTATTATCGTCCAGTTCACGGTTGGAACGGGCTATCAGGCTATCTGACTCATCATTGCCGAACCCTGTGAAATTACTTCCATTATTCGCCCAGTTTTTGGTATCGAAAAGTTGACCGGGATCATCAGGTACCGCCCCACTCGAAAATGCTGAAAGCATCATATCAAAATCGTGGTTGCTGGCCTCTTCCTGTAGTTTTCCCTGGGCCATTGGGTCCAATGCCACGCTTACCCCGGCTTTGTACATCGCATCTTTTATCATTAGCACATATTCTTTATTGGTTGGCGTGGCTGAATAGGCCAGGTTAAAAGCAAGCTGCACTTTTTTCCCATTTATTTTTTTATCCCTGATATTGTCGCCATCGGTATCAACCCATCCGGCTTCAGTAAGAAGCTGCTTTGCCTTATCCACATCAAAGGGAATAAGCTTGAGGGTGTCGTTGTAGATTTTTTTAAACAGCGGCTGAATGAATGACGCCTGCCTGGTAGCCATGCCTTTTACAATGGTGCTGTTCATCTCGTCTACAGGGGTCAGGTAAGCCATAGCCCACCGTACGCGCCTGTCTGTAAAATAAGGCAGGTGCTTTGTACCGTCAGGCCTGGTATTGAGGCAAATAACATTACAAGCCACCTGGTCTGTAGTACCATAATAGTAATGGTCGTTAAAATCTTTATCTGCCTTTAACTTCAGGTAGCTGTCGGTAAACAGCCATACATCTGCATCCAGGGAATGGTTTAGCACCGCCAGGTACCTTGACTGGTCGTTTGCAATAATTTTAATAATGATTTTTGAAGGATAGGCTTTATTATATATGCTTGTATCATTTTGTCCCCACCAGTTATTTTTACGCGTGAGGGTAATGGAGGTATTTGGCGTCCAATCCGTTACGGCATAAGCGCCAAGGCCTTGCAATTTTTTCGCATCATGCCCGTTTGCGCCGTCATTAAACCCTTTCATCCAGTCTGCAAGGCCGGGGTACCTTCCCGCATCAAATTTCGGATCGTCCATGCCAGGTATGGATACCTTGTCTAAAACACCGGCAGAGTCCCAGTGTTTCTTTTCTATGATATATAATTCATTGAAAATATATTTGTTATAGAAATAGAGGTTTTTGGCAAGCATGGTAAATTTCAGAGGGTTTGCAGGGTCTTTTACAATGTCTTTTACGTTGTCATAAGTTGACCGGATGAGAGCGTCATCGGCCAAAGGACATTTGGTTGCTTTCATCGTAAATATCACATCATCCACCGTTAAAGGGCTTCCATCGTCCCATTTCACATCATCGCGCAGGGTATAGCTAAATGATTTTCCGTCAGGTGAAACCTCTGCAAGCGATTTTACAAGCAAAGGGATTTGCTGCAGGGTACGT
>Ga0134126_10001971_pt1 | contig 26045 bp, 29 predicted proteins | sample KB31752_FD_96881 | JGI IMG/M metagenome (GOLD analysis project Ga0134126, IMG submission 96881) | Terrestrial soil microbial communities with excess Nitrogen fertilizer from Kellogg Biological Station, Michigan, USA - KB3-175-2 | ecosystem: Environmental > Terrestrial > Soil > Unclassified ... | reverse complement strand
GGCGGCGTCGGCGGTGACGTTCGGACGGCTCTCATAGATCATGCCGATGACGCCGATCGGCGTGGCGACGCGGGCGATGTCGAGACCGCTCGGCACCGTCCAGCGCGCCAGTTCGCGGCCGACCGGATCGGGCAGCGCGGCGATGGCCTCAATGCCCTGCGCCATCGCCTCGATGCGCTTGTCGTCGAGCCTCAGGCGATCGAGCAGGGCCGGCGACAGTCCCGCGGCCGCCGACCGATCCTTCGCGTTCGCTTCGAGAATATTCGCCTTGCGCGCACGGATCGCTGCGGCGGCGGCGAGAAGCGCCTCGTTCTTCTGCGCAGCCGGAGCCTCACGCATCGCGCGCGCCGCGTCGCGCGCGGCGGCACCCAGCGCCAGCATGTCATACCGCAGGGATGCCGATTGGGCGTCGCTCACGACACGCTCGCCGTCAGCGCGAGGTCGTCGCGATGGATCATCTCGTCGCGGCCGCGATAGCCGAGGATTGCCTCGATCTCGGCACTGCGCTTGCCGGCGATCCGCTCGGCGTCTTCCACGCCATAGGCGACGAGTCCGCGCGCCAGCTCGCGGCCCTGGGCATCCTTCACCACCACCGCGTCGCCGCGCTGGAACCGGCCGTCGATCTGGCGAACGCCGGCGGGAAGAAGGCTCTTGCCGTCGGCCAGCGCCTTCGCCGCACCGGCGTCGACGATCATCGCGCCCTGCGGCTTGAGCACGCCGGCGATCCAGCGCTTGCGCGCCTGGGCCGGCGTGCCGCCGGCGGCAAAGCGCGTGCAGCGCTCGCCATTGCGGATGGCGGCGAGGGGATGATTGGTCTTTCCCTTGGCGACGATCACCTCGCAACCGGCGGCGGTCGCGATCTTCGCTGCGCCAATCTTGGATGCCATGCCGCCGCGTCCCAGTCCCGAAACGGAATCGCCCGCCATCGCCTCGATCGCAGGGGTTATCGCGGCGACGTCGGCAATGTGGCTTGCGCCGGAATTTCGCGTCGGGTCGGCGCTGTAAAGACCGTCGACGTCGGACAGCAGGACGAGCCGGTCGGCGCTCATCATGCTGGCGACACGCGCGGCAAGCCGGTCGTTGTCGCCATAGCGGATTTCCGCTGTCGCCACCGTGTCGTTCTCGTTGATCACCGCGACACTGCCGAGTTCGATCAGCGTCTTGAGCGTCGCGCGCGCATTGAGGTAGCGGCTGCGCTGTTCGGTGTCGCCCAGCGTCAGAAGCACTTGCGCCGCGACGATGCCCTCGCCGGCCAGGATGTCGGCATAGGCTTCGGCGAGACGCACCTGCCCCGCCGCGGCCGCGGCCTGGCTCTCTTCCAGCTTGAGCGGCCCGGGCTTCAGCTTCAGGGCGCGGCGGCCCAGCGCGATGGCGCCGGACGAGACCATGAGAACGCCGCGTCCCTCGCGCTTCAGCGCGGCCACATCGGCACACAACGATTTCAGCCAGTAGCGGCGCAGCTCGCCGCTGTCCGCATCCACCAGCAGGGCGGAGCCGACCTTGACGACGATGAGCTTGGCAGCGGCAAGCGGATCGCTCATGGCGACCACGCCCTCTTCGCCGCCACCGGCTTCTTCGGCGCGCGGCGCTTGACGATTTCCTTCGCCAGCGCGCGCAGCACGTCGTCGATGCCCTCGCCCGTGACGCCGGAGATCACGAACACCTTGCGTCCGCTGGCCTTCTCGAGCGCCGCGCGCTTCCTAGCAAGCGCAGTCTTCGCGATGGCGTCCGCCTTGTTCAGGGCCACGACTTCCGGCTTGTCGGCCAGACCATGGCCATAGGCAACGAGTTCGCCGCGAATGGTCTTGTAGGTCTTGGCGATGGCGTCTTCTGTGCCGTCGACGAGGTGCAGGATGACGTTGCAGCGTTCGGCATGGCCGAGGAATTTGTCGCCCAGCCCCACGCCCTCATGCGCGCCTTCGATCAGGCCGGGCAGATCGGCAAGCACGAAATCGGTCGAGTCGATCTTCACCACGCCGAGCTGCGGTTCGAGCGTGGTGAACGGATAGTCCGCGATCTTCGGCCGCGCCGCCGAAACGCGGGAGAGAAAGGTCGACTTGCCCGCGTTCGGCATGCCGATCAATCCGGCATCGGCGATCAGCTTGAGCTTGAGGATGACGATCTTTTCCTCGCCCGGCTGGCCGGGATTGGCGTGGCGCGGCGCCTGGTTGGTCGAGCTCTTGAAATGGGCATTGCCGAAACCGCCATTGCCGCCGCGCAGCAGAAGCACGCGCTGACCCACGGTCGCGAGATCGGCGATCAGCGTTTCACCGTCTTCCTCGTAAACCTGCGTGCCGGGCGGCACCTTCATCAGCGCGTCGTCGCCATGGCCGCCGGTCATCTCCTTGCCGAGACCCGGAAAGCCGTTCTTGGCGCGGACATGCTGCTGGAAGCGGTAGTCGATCAGCGTGTTGCGGTTGTCGACCGCCTCGATATAGACGTCGCCGCCCTTGCCGCCATTGCCGCCCCAGGGCCCGCCATATTCGGTGAACTTCTCGCGCCGGAACGCGACGCAGCCATTCCCGCCGTGTCCGGACTGGATATAGACCTTGGCGACGTCGAGGAATTTCATCGGCTCCCCCTTTCCTCTCCCGCCCGCGGGAGAGGACGCAAAATCCCGCACTTAGCGAAGCTAAGTGCTTGGATTTTGCTGGAGAGGGGAAGGGCCGCGCGACAGGCCCTCACCCGGCTCGCTGCGCTCGCCGACCTCTCCCGCGAGCGGGAGAGGTTATCGGCGCAGGCGTGATCAGCCTCGTACATCATGCCGCCTTCTTTCGCGCAAATCGCTCGCGCGTCAACTGCACGCGATTGGACAGCACTTCGCAGCCCCGGGCCGCGCAGGGAACGCGCGCCACACCGGTGATTGCGAAGCCGAGCTTGTGCAGCACCGCGCCCGAGGCTGGATTGTCATCGAACCAGCCGGCGGTGAGCCGTTCCGCGCCTCTGTCCTCGAAGGCAAAGCGCATGACCGGTCCGGCGGCCTCGGTGGCGTAGCCCTGACCCCAATAGGGTTTGCCGTACCAGTAGCCGAAATCCCAAGCATCGCCCGACAGACGATTGATGGCACACATCCCGATCAGGGCACCGTCCATGGCGCGGGTGACGGAGAAGGCGAAGTCGGTCCCTTCCCGTCGCTCCCGGTCGATCCGGACGAGTGCTTCGCGGAACAGCGTATCGGTATACGGGTGCGGCACCTTCTGCAGGTTCTTCGCGACATCGTAGTCGTTCAGGATGGCCACGAAGGCCGGCATGTCGGTCATCGTCGGCGGTCGCAGGATCAACCGCTGCGTCGTGGGATGAAAGCTCATGCCGCCCTCCTGCCGACGAACGCCTCGCGACTGAGCGTCACGAGGTTGCAGCCGATGTCCATGCCGCGCGCAAGGCAGTGGCGTTTGGCGAAACCCTTGGGCACGCAACCCAGCTTGGCCAGCACGTTGCCGGAGCGCGGATTGTCGTGGAACCAGCCGGCCCAGACGGCATCCGTCTCCAGCTCCTCGAAGGCAAAGGCAAGCAGAAGGCGTGCGGCTTCGGTCGCGTAGCCTTGCTGCCAGAACGGCTTGCCAAGCCAATAGCCGAACTCCCAGCCTTCGTCCTTCAGATGAAGGCCGATATTGCCCATGTACACGGAGTCCGATTTTCGCGTGATCGCGAACGCGAAGTCCGTGCGATTGTCCCGCTTCTCATCCATGCGCGCAAAGAAAGCCTCACCGTCTTGCGCGGTGTAGGGATGCGGCATCGTGCTGAGATTCTTGGCGACGTCGTAGTCGTTCGCCAGCGGCACGATCGCGGGAATGTCGCGCCGCTCGGGTCGGCGTAACAGCAGTCTGTCGGATTCCAAGATGCACATGGCACGTCCCTCCTGGGAGGGACGAAAAAAGGGAGCTGGGCGGACCAACTCCCTCCTGATATTGGGCCGCCGATTTCTCGGGCGGCCTATGTCTTCAGCCGCCTATTCTGCCGCGATCTTCGCCGCCGGGTTCGTCGCGTTGACCACCGATACGTAGGTGCGACGCTTGAACCCTTGGCGGAACGCGACTTGACCGTCGCAAAGCGCGAAGAGCGAATGGTCCTTGCCCATTCCGACGTTCTCGCCTGCCCAGAACTTGGTGCCGCGCTGGCGCACGATGATGTTGCCGCCCGAGACGGTTTCGCCGCCGAACAGCTTCACGCCGAGCATCTTGGGGTTCGAGTCGCGTCCGTTGCGCGAGGAACCGCCTGCTTTCTTGTGTGCCATACCTTAGTCCCTACAAATCCAGCTTGCGCCGCGGAGATGCCCCGCAGGCGTTAGCCTGCAGCAATCGATGTGACCTTCACCTTGGTGAAGGGCTGGCGGTGACCGCGCTTCCTATGCGTGTTCTTGCGCCGCTTCTTCTTGAAGGCGACGACTTTCGGGCCCTTGCCCTGTTCGAGGATCTCGCATGCCACCGAGGCGCCGGCGACCAGAGGCGCGCCGTGCTTGAGCGTGTCGCCACCGAGCATCAGCACCTCGCCGATGGTCAGGGTCGAGCCGACATCGCCGACGACCTTCTCGATGGTCAGGACGTCGTCCTTGGCCACCTTGTACTGCTTGCCGCCGGTGCGGATAACCGCGAACATGACCTAAGTCCTTGAATCTACGTGTGTTCCTGCAAAACGCCGGTTTTGCGGGAGCCGCGCAATATACTGAGGGCGGTTTGCGGGTCAAGCACCGCGAACGAAAACTGCACAAATGAGGGATATTGCCGGCAGCAACCGCGTTCTGTTTCCGGAAGGGGAAACCTTATGCGCTTGACCTTATGGCCAGCGGCGCTGGCCGCCGCGTTGTCCTGGCCTGCCGCCGGCTTGGCGGAGGACGCGCCTGCGCCGACGATTTCGATCCAGTTCGAGAACGACATGTTCTTCGACACCGACCGGCACTACACGAGCGGAGAGGCCCTCGACTACACCGCCGCGCCGGGCGACACGCCCCATTGGCTCGCGGACTTCGCGCACGACCTGCCCCTGTTCGACACGACGGGCAAGGTGCGGACCGACTACCAGCTCGCGCAGACCATCTTCACCCCTTCGAACACCCAGCTCGTGGTGCCCAACCCCACCGACCGGCCCTATGCCGGCTATCTCTATTTCGGGCTTGGCCTGTTATCGAATTCGCAGAGCCATCTCGACCAGGCGCAGCTTCAATTTGGCGTCGTCGGACCCGCAGCGCTCGGCGGGGACGCTCAGAACTGGGTCCACGGGATCCTCGGCCAACACAAGGCGCTGGGCTGGCACTCCCAGCTGCGCGACGAGCCGATCGTCAACCTGTTCGACGAGCACAGCTGGAAACTGGTGCCGCCGCGGTCGGTGCTCGGCCTGTTCTTTGACTTCGAACCGCATGCCGGCTTTGCCGTGGGCAACGCTTATGACTACCTGAACGCAGGCTCGATGGCGCGCCTGGGCATCAATCTGCCCGACGATTTCGGACCGCCGCGGCTGGAGCCGAGCCTGCCGGGCAGCAGCTTCTTCGAACCGAACGGCGCGTTGAGCGCCTATGTCTTCGCCGGCGTCGACGGACGTCTCATGGGCCGCAACATCTTCCTCGACGGCAACACCTTCGAGCACAGCGCAAGCGTGACCAAGAAAATACTGGTCGGCGACTTGCAGATCGGCGCCACGGTTCAGATCGACCGCGCGCGGCTGTCCTTCACCCATGTCTTTCGCAGCAAGGAATTCGACACCCAGCCGTCCGCCGACCAGTTCGGCTCTGTCAGCCTGACGTTCCGCCTGTAGACTGCGAATCCATGTTGGACGACCTGACCCACCGGCTGGCGCGGCCGGGCGACATCGCCGCGCTGAAGCCGCTGATGGAGCGCGCCATCGCCCGGCTGCTCGAGCCCTTTCTTTCGCCGCAACAGGTTGCGGCCTCGTTCTCGATCATGGGCCTCGACAGCCAGTTGATCGCCGATGGCACCTATTTCGTCGTCGAGTGCGGCGTCGCAATCGCCGGCTGCGGCGGCTGGAGCCGGCGTGCCACGCTGTTCGGCGGCGACCACACGGAAGGGCGCGATGCGGCGCTGCTCGATCCCGCCAGGGACGCGGCGCGCGTGCGCGCCATGTACACCGATCCCACTTTCGCGCGGCGCGGCGTCGGCCGCCTGGTACTCACCTTGTGCGAGGCGGCGGCGCGCCGCGAAGGCTTCGCCCGCGTCGAGCTTGCCGCGACCATGGGCGGCGTGCCGCTCTATCGCGCCTGCGGCTACAGCGACATCGAGGCATTCGAGGCCGACACGCCGTCGGGCGTGCGCGTTCCGCTGATCCGCATGGGCAAGCCGCTCGCCTAAAGTCCATTGGTTTCAACTTTACCCACAATCGTCATGCCCGGCCTTGTGCCGGGCACCCATGAACACCCACGCCGCATGGGTGTTCATGGGTCGCCGGGACAAGCCCGGCGATGACGGGTTTATTTTATGATTCGATCCGATAACAACGGACTCTAGGTGTCGTCTTTCTTGGGACGGCGCAGCTTGACGGCGCCGGCGATGCCGGCGACGAGCAGAGCCAGTCCGACATAGGCACAGGTCCATTTCACGCTGGTCGCGACGACGGCGGCGCGCGCCAGCGAGTCGGTCGCGCCGTTCGTCAGCATGGCGTATGCGAGCGCATTCTCGGCCGCGTTCGCGAGCGCGCCGATCAGCGGCACGAAACCCAGATAGTCGACGGTGCGGCGAAACAAACCCCGCTTCGGTGCGAAGGCCTCGCGCGCCAGGATCGCCGAGAAGTAGAACGACATCGCGTAGAGCGGCATGAAGAGATAGTCGAAGCCCAGCAGGAAGCCGGCGGCGGCGGCATGCGGCCGCGCGATCCAGGCGGCGAAGACGCGCTTGAAATCCAGCGCCGTCCGGGCGCTCTGGAGGTCGACGGTGCCGAAGCCGGTCGCGAGCTTCAGCTGCTGGTCCTGGCTGAACAGGATGAAGAAGGCGACCAGCGCCAGCGCCGTCGTCCACATCCACAGCCTGATCAAGGAACTGAGCCGCATCCCGCCGGTTCTCCGCAAAGCGCTGTTTGCGGATGATAGCGCGACGCCCTACACATCCGCCATGCGATCGGCGCGCGACGTGCTCTACAATTTCCACTGGATCGTGCCGGGCGAGGCGGCGCGCGCGGCGCAGGCCTGGGCCGGCGGGCTTGGACCATTTCTCACGCACCACGGCATCGCCGCGATGATCAACCTGCGCGGTCCCAATCCCCGCTATGGCTGGTGGCGCGGCGAGAAGCGCGTCTGCGAAGAGCGCGGCATCGCCCATTTCGACGCCACGCTCGACTCGCGCCACCTGCCGACGCGCGCGCTGCTCGTCGCCCTCATCGACGCCTTCGATGCGGCGCCGAAGCCGTTTCTGGTCAAGTGCTCGGGCGGACAGGACCGCACCAGCCTCGCGGCGGCGCTTTACCTTCTGCACCGCAATGGATGGCCGGCCATGGCGCAGGCGCGGGGACAATTCGCGCGCTGGCCCTATCTTCATCTGCCCAAGACGGAGCAGCTTTGGCTCCGGCAGTTCGTCGATTTTGCCGAGGAAGACGCGAAGGGCGCGCCTCTGTCGGACTGGGTGCGGCGCAACTACGAACCGGAGCGCTTTCGCGACTGGCTCGTGGCGCGCGGCCACAGCCGGTCGTTCCAGGCGATCTTCGAAAAACCGTCGGCCAGCCATTGGCGGCAATGGTGAGGCCGATCGCGCTCGCCCCCGGCGTCGCGCTGTGGCGAACCTATTTCGGACGCGACGCGCAGCAGACGCTGATCGGGGGCGTTCTGGCGGGCGTGGCAGCGGCGCCGCTCTACCGGCCGGCGATGCCGAAAACGGGAAAGCCATTCTCGGTCGAGGAGACCAATTTCGGACCGCTCGGCTGGGTGGCGGACCGCGACGGCTACCGCTACACGTCGATTCATCCGATTTCGGAGAAACCCTGGCCGGCGATTCCGGCGATGCTGCGCGAATTGTGGGACGCCGTGGCGGACTACCCGGCGCCGCCCGAGTGCTGCCTGGTCAATCTCTACCGCGCCGGCGCGAAGATGGGCCCGCACCAGGATCGCGACGAGACGGCGGACGCGCCGGTGGTGTCCGTCTCGCTCGGCGACGACGCGCTGTTCCGCTTCGGCGGCACCACGCGCAAGGGACCGACACAGAGCGTCGCACTCGCCTCGGGCGATGTGCTGGTGTTCGGAGGTCCGGCGCGCCGGATGTTCCACGGCATCGATCGCATCGTCGCGGGAAGTTCGCGCCTCGTGCCGGAAGGCGGGCGCATCAATCTGACCCTGCGGCGCGTCACCCAGAAAGAAAAGACGCCCGGTCGGGGGGCCGACCGGGCGCCGGATGCGCCGTTACGCGCAGATGCCGGGAGGGGATGACCGGCATCTTCGAAGGATGTCGCCCGGCTTACGAGCGGGGGGGCAGTGCTTGCCAGGCGGTGTGCATCCTTCGAAAAGGAAGGTATGCACCGAAGCCACACTTTGCAAGTTTTTTTTGGCCATCCGGTGAAATTGGATTATTTTTAATGACAGCGGCAAATACACCACAAGCAGAGCAAGGGCGCCCAGCCGCGGAACTTGAGGATTTCGGTGCAGAAACCGTTTCGCCGGCCCCAAATTACACGCAGCCGTGATCACAGCTTGCCGCAGTCCTTTGCCGTGCGGTCGATCGCGGTTCCCAGTTTCGCGACGATCTCGTCGATTTCGCTTTCCCGCGTCACCAGAGGCGGCGCCAGCACCATCGTATCGCGCACCGCGCGGCAGATGAGTCCTTCATCCAGGCAATAATTGCGGCACAGCGTGCCGATCGTTCCGGGATCGGGAAAGAATTTGCGCTGCTTTCGGTCGCGCACCAGTTCCACCGCCGCGAGCAATCCCTGGCCGCGCACCTCGCCCACGATCGGATGATCGCAGAAAGTTTCGGCCAGCCGCCGCTGCAGGTAAGGCCCGGTTCTGGTCTTCACCTGCGGCACCAGTCCGAGCCGCGCGATCACGTCGAGATTCTTCGACGCGACTGCGCACGCCACCGGGTGGCCGGAGGTGGTGAAACCGTGCACCAGTTCCTCATGCGAATCGTGGATCGCATCCGCCATCCGCTGGCCGAGCGAAACCGCCGAGATCGGCTGATAGCCGGAGGACAGGCCTTTCGCCATCGTCATGATGTCGGGAGCGATGCGCCAGGTCTGCGCCCCGAACCATTCCCCGGTGCGGCCGAAGCCGGTGATGACTTCGTCGAGATGCAGCAGAACGTCGTAGCGGGCGCAGATGCGCTGCACCTCGTGCCAATAGGTCGGCGGCGGAAAGATCAGGCCACCGGCGCCCTGTACCGGCTCGGCCGAGAAGGACGCGACGTTCCCGGGCCCGAGCTCCAGGATCTTCTCCTCGAGCTTGCCGGCAATCAGCAGGCCGAATTCCGCCGGCGCGATGTCGCCGTATCCGGCCTGCTTCGCGCCATACCAATAGGGCGCGGGCACTTTCTCGAATCCCGGCAGCGGCAGGTCCCATTGCGCGTGCATCGGCGCAAGACCCGACAGCGACGCGGCGGCGAAAGTCACGCCGTGATAGCTGTATTCGCGCGACAGATGGATCTTCTTGGCCGGCCTGCCCTTCAGGTTCCAATAATAGCGGATCAGCTTGAGCGCCGCGTCGTTGGCCTCGGATCCGGAATTGGCGAACAGCAGACGCGAATGACCGGCGGGCAGGATCGTCGCGAGCTTCGCCGCAAGCTCGATGGTCCAGGGGTTCGACGTCTTGAAGAAGTGATTGTAGTAGGACAGCGTCTTGAGCGCCGCATAGCCGGCTTCGGCCAGCTCCTCGTTCCCGTAGCCGACCTGCACGCACCACAGGCCCGACAGGCCGTCGATGAACTTGCGCCCGTCGCTGTCCCACAGATGGATGCCGTCTCCGCGCGTGATGACGCGCACGCCTTCCGCGTTGAGCGCGGCGCTGTCGGAGAAGGGATGGATATGATGCGCGGCGTCGAGCGCCTGCCAATGCCGCGTCCGATTGCCGCCCTGCGGAACCACGATGCGCACCCTCCGTAAGAGGATCGGGAGAAGGTCGCGTCCGGGACCTTCAGCGATTGCACCCGATCCGCGCGCAGAGAGTCAGCAAGGCGCGCTTGCGACGCTAGCACAAAATCCGGGCTCAGCGGGGTACTCGCGCGCCCGAACAGTCCGAGCGCCGTCGTCAGTTTTGCGGGCGATGCGCGAGCGAGGCCTTGTCGGGCAGCACGAACAGCGAAGCCGGAAGATTGCCGCCCGAGACCACATCGCGCAGCGCCACCGTGGTCGAGAGCCCCTGGTTGTCGATTACCGTCCATTGCCGGAGTTCGTATTCGGGCGCCGAGAAGACGAGCGAGATGTTGGCCCGCGTGTGCGCCTGGTTGGCGCGCAGGTTCACCACGAAGGCGCCGGCGCGATGCTCGACGCTGACCAGCGCCGGGTTGTGCCGGATGTCGATGGACTTGCTCAGGATGACGTCGAGCGGGGTCTCGAAGATCGGATAGCGGTCGATCGTCTTGAGCCGCGTGTTGGCCACCGCGACGGTGCTTCCGTCGGCAACGAGGAGCGTCGGCACCGGCGCCGCATATTCGAAGCGCATCCTGCCGGGCTTGGAAATGTAGAAGCGTCCCTCATCGACATTCCCGCTGGGCTCGACCTGGATGAAATTGCCCTTCATCGTGGTGATGCCGTTCATATAGGCGCTGATGGCGTCGAGCGCGTCGCGGTCGGCGGCGCTGAGATCGACATGGCGGAGCGACGGAAAGACGGAATCGCCCGCGCCCATCAGGAGCGGCGAGGCCAGGGCGACGAGCAGGGCGAGAGCGATGCGGCGCATGGCCGTTTCTTAAAGACCCTTTGTGTCCGGAGCTAGGCGCGCCGAGGACCGCCCTATTCGGCGGCTCGAACCGCGGAGTGGCGGGCCGCGGCATGGGGGCATAACCCGTCGATCAGCAGGTTCATCACGCCTTCGAGCTCGCGCTCGAGCTTCGGCAGGGTGAGCTTCGACCACAGCTGCGGATAGCGGAACTTCATGGTGGCCGATTGAACCATCTCGGCGGTGAACTGCTTGTCGGCGACCGAGAACTCGCCGCGGCGTTCGGCTTCCTCGAGCAGTTCGATCAGGATCTTGCGCTCGTTTTCGAGCATCCAGTTGGCGAAGCTCGGCCGTTCCTGGCTGATCACCCGCGCCATCTCGAAGGCGCGCGGATCGCGCTCGAGCTTGTGATAGGTGCGGCGGAGTTCCTCGAACAAAAGATCGTGCAGCCGCTCGCGCGCATTCTTGCCGGTCTGGACGGCGAGCTTGCGCAGATGATCGAGGTGGCGCGAATAGTCCTCGGTCGCGATGGCCTCGGCGATGTCGAGCTTGCCGGGAAAGAAGCGATACAGATTGCCCGGCGACATGGCGCAGTCGCTGGCGACCTCCGCCATGGTCGTCTTGGCGTAGCCGAAATGCGAGAGCCGCTTTTTGGCGGCCTCGACGATGCATTCCCTGGCGGTGTCTTTTACGGCCATCGGCTGTTTCCTACCCAAGCGCATTTGTTTTTGTTGCTATTAAGATAGTGCGGATTTCTGAATAATCAACAAATCGTTCAATCTTCCAGCTGCGAATGAAAACTCCGGATAGGGCGGAAAAATACGAAATGCCAGAGGCTTATGAGAAAGTCGGGGTGATTGGCGGCGGTGCCTGGGGAACCGCGCTGGCGCTGGTGGCGGCGCAGGCCGGGCGCCGGACGGTGCTTTGGGCCCGCGAGTCGCAGGTCGTCGATTCGATCAATCGCCATCACGAGAACACGCACTTCCTGCCGGGCATCGCCCTGCCCGCGGCAATCCATGCCACCGGCGATCTCGCCGAGGCCGCCGACGCCGGCGCACTCCTCCTCGTGGTGCCGGCCCAGCATCTGCGCGAAACGCTGAGCGTCCTGGTGCCGTATCTGCGCGACGCCACGCCGCTGACGCTGTGCGCCAAGGGCATCGAGCGCGGCACGGGATTGCTGCTCACCGAAGTCCTGCGCGAGGTCGCGCCGCGCGCCGAGCCCGCCATCCTGTCGGGACCGTCTTTCGCCCATGACGTGGGACGCGGCCTGCCGACCGCCGTCACGGTCGCGGCGCGTCTCGACATCGCCGAGCGGCTGCAGACGAGCCTCGCCCATGCGCAGTTTCGTCCCTATGCGAGCGACGACGTCACCGGCGTGGCGCTCGGCGGCGCGGCGAAGAATGTCTACGCGATCGGCTGCGGCATCGCGGACGGGCTCGGCCTGGGCGAGAGCGCGCGGGCGGCGCTGCTGGCGCGCAGCTTCGCGGAATTGAGCCGGCTCGGCGAAGCGCTGGGCGCGCGGGCCGAGACGCTGATGGGACTGTCCGGGCTGGGCGATCTCGTGCTCACCGCCGCGAGCACCTCGTCGCGCAATTTCTCCTTCGGCCGCAAGCTCGGCCAGGGCGCCACGCTGGCTGAGCTCGAGGCGCCCGGCACGCCGCTGGCCGAAGGCGTCGACACCGCGCCCGCGCTGGTCGCGCGCGCGCGGCGGCAGGGCGTCGAGCTTCCCATCGCGGAAACCGTGGCCGCGGTGCTCGCCGCCGACTTGCCCGCGGCCGCGGCTTTGGAAAGACTGATGCGAAGGCCATTGAAGCCGGAGTGACGCGGGGATGCGGGGCGGAACACCACTTTTTGTGGCGGCGATCGTGTGCGCGTTGCTGGTGCCGGCGACGGCACGCGAGAAGCCCGACCGCACCGACGATCCAGACATTGTGCAGGGCGACTGGATCCGGCCGGCCGACGTGCTGCTGATCGGCGATTCCGAAAGCCTCGGCTATTTCGGCGCCCAGCTCTACCGCTCGCTGTCGCGCGAGGCCGACCCGCGATCGGGCAAGCCGCTCACCGTGTGGAGCTTCTGGACCTGCGGCTCCGACGTCGCCACCTGGCTGAAGGGCGGGGTGTCCTATTGCGGCATCCGCACCTGCAACGCGGCCGGCGACTGCGCGCGCGATCACGGACCCCTGGACCGGCCCGGCCGCGTCCGTTACCTGGCCCTCTCCGACTATGTCGCGCGCGTCCGGCCGCGCGTCACGATCGTCTCGCTCGGCTCCAACATGCTGACGACATCGCCGCGCACCTTCCGCACCTATTACGACACCTATCTGGAACAGGCCCGCGGTCTCGCCGTGGCGATCGCGCGCGGCGACAGCGCCTGCATCTGGATCGGGCCGCCGCAGGCTTCGCTCAAAACCAGGCCGCTGGACGACTACCAGCGCTTCGCCGCCGATGTCGGCCGCGCGGTGACGGCGCGGGGCTGCTCCTTCATCGATTCCGGTCCGCTCAGCGACCGCAATTTCGTCCTGCGCGGCGATCCCGAGGGCATCCATTACCGTGGCGCCGGCGAGAAGGCATGGGAGGCCAAAGTGTGGGGACAGCTGCGCCCGGTGTTGGAGGCGCGATTGACGCGTTAGTATGCCGACGAAGCAGGAGGTCGCCCGCATGCTGTTCGTCGTCACCGCCATCGACAAGGAGAATTCTCTCGCCCTGCGCCTGGCGACGCGCGAGGCGCATTTCGCCTATGCGCGCGAGACCGCCTGCATCAGGCTCGGCGGGCCGTTCCTGAATGCAAAAGACGAAATGGCGGGAAGCCTCATCGTGTTCGAAGCCGCCGATCTCGATGCCGCCCGGCGCTGGCACGCCGACGATCCCTATGTGAAAGCCGGTCTCTTCGCGCATTCCGAGGTGCGGCCCTGGAAGATGACCTTCAACGATTGCGGTGCGAAATTCTGAGGACGCGATGGCATATTGGCTGTTCAAGACCGAGCCGGAGACCTTCTCCTGGGATCAGCAGAAGGCGAAGGGCGCCAGGGGCGAGCCGTGGAGCGGCGTGCGCAACCACCAGGCCAAGCTCAACATGATGAAGATGAAGAAGGGCGACCGCGGCTTCTTCTATCACTCGGGCTCGGCGCGCGAGATCGTCGGCATCGTCGAGGTGATCGGCGAATACCGCGCCGATCCCACCGACGCGACGGGCAAGTTCGGCATGGTCGACGTGAAAGCCGTCGCCGACCTGCCAATGCCGGTCACGCTGACGCAGGCCAAGGCCGATCCCAAGCTCGCCAAAATGACTCTCGTGACGTTCTCGCGACTCTCGGTCCAGCCGGTGACCGACGCCGAGTGGAAGCATGTCTGCAAACTCGGCGGCCTGAAGTAGCCTTCCTTCCCGACGTCACGGCCGGCGATAGATGCTCGTACCGTCCTGGGTCACTTCCTGCGGCACGATGCAGCCGGCGCCGAGCCGTTTGCAGGTCAGATCGAAGGTGACCGTGTAGCGCGCCGCGTCGGTTTTCGCGCCGCAGACATAGCGCCCCGGCGCGCCGCCCGGCCTGGTCTCGTCGCCGTCGCGCACGGCGAAGGCCGGCAGGATGCCGAGCGATTGCACGGCGGCCAGGGCGGCGTCGCAGATCGCGATGTCTTCCTGAATCCGCGCGGTTTGGACGGAGATCGCCGGGGCGCGAGGCGGAGCCGTGGCCGCAAGGAAATCGACGGCGATCAGCGCCGCGACAGACAGCAGCAGAATGCCTCCCGCCGCGCCGACGATCAGCGCGAGCCGCCATTCGCGTCGCAGGGCCGGCAAATTGGGAGAATGTTCGATTCGCATGAATGGCTGTTCCAAACGGTCGGCACTCGATTAGCGGGCTTTGCCCGGCACGCCAATCGGTCCGCGCGGCGAGCTGCCAGATGGCGCGATGAACTGGCCGGGCAACAATATTTAGCAAATGGTGAATTCGAGGTTCGAATCTTTCAAGATCTGGCCTAGACCGCTGAGTTTGCTAACACTTTTTTTGAAATTTACTTGGAGCGCGGCACCCGAGCCACACTCAACTTTGCTAGCGTCGCAGGCGATGAGCGGCTTGGTGCCGCTCCTGCAGGGGACCTTCATGACAAGCAACAATCGCCGCCATTTGGCGCGTGTCCGCAGTGCGTTCCTCGGTGCGACGGCTCTCGCCGGCTTTGCCGCGCTCGCCACACCGGCTTCCGCCGTCGTGATCAACGACAATTTCACGCCGACCCAGGCCATCGACACGCAGAACGTCAACGGCATCGGCCAGATGGTCGTCGATCTGCAGAACGGCTTCATCGGCCTGTGCACCGCGACGCTGATCAATCCGCGCACGGTCATTTTCGCGTCCCATTGCGTGAACGAAAATCCCAGCGAAACCGCTTTCGAGCCGGGCACCGGCTATGGCGCCGCGAATGGCGGCCTGCCGATCGGCTTCTTCTTCAACGTCAACAACAACCAGGCCGGCAATTCGGCGATCGGGCATTGGCTGAACGGCATCGGCGGCGTTGGCAAGGACACGACGCGCATCGCCGACAACGCCTACAATTCCAATTTCGTCGTCTACAACACCAATTGCTGCACCATCGGCCTGGGCAACAACTTTCTGCAGTCCGACGTCGCCATGGCGGCCTTGGACACGCCGGCCATCGGCATTCCGACCTGGACGATGCTGTTCAGCGCGCTCGGCGCGCCGACGCACGCGACCATTACCGGCTACGGCGTCCATGGCACCGGTACCACGGGAGCCAGCGGCGGCATCGACTTCAAGCGCCGCGTCGCGGAGAACCTGATCAGCGTGCTGGGCTCGCTCGACGACCAGGATAACTTCCTGTTCGGCCAGCCGGACGGTCTTCCCGCCAATCTGTACATGGTGGATTTCAACGATCCGAAGTTCAACACGGCGCAGGCCAACCAATTCGACTTCAACATCTTCCACGATCAGGCCTACACCAATGAAGGCATCACGGCGCCCGGCGATTCCGGCGGCCCGCTGATCGTCGACCAGCAGTTCGCGGCCCCGACCATCGCGGCCGTGCTCTCGGGCGGCGATCGCTTCTACTTCGCCCAGCCCAGTTCTTCCTACGGCACGACGTCGTTCTACCAGCCGCTGTACCTGTACTGGGACTGGATCGTCGCCAACAACCCCTACAAGTACGTCACCAGCGCGGCGGGCTCGCACAACTGGACCGATGCGAATGCGTTCGTCATGGCGCTCGACCCTGCCTATCTGACGATCGACGGCAGCGGCAACACGATCAACGCGCTGCCGACGACTCCCGCCGCCGGCGCCGCCGACATCCCGCCCGGTTTCGGCGAGGTCTGCTACTTCGACGCTTGCGTCAACATCGTCACGGGCGTCGTGACCAACCCGCCCCCGCCGGCGCCGCCCAACCCGGGCCATAGCGGCATATCCACCGGCGGCTTCAAGCCGTTCGGCGGCGCAGTGGGCGTCGACGGCTTTGTCTCCCTTGTGCAGTCGATGGTCGCGTCCGGCGCCACGAAGGATTGCGGTGCGGCGATCGTCAGTGCCGATTCGCTCAGCGGCGGCAGCGGGAGCCCGGTCGCTCAGGCCTGCGTCTCCGGCCAGATCGGCGGCGGCGGCGGCGGCACACCCAGCGCGCAGTCGGACTGGATCAATCCGGAAGGCTTCGCGACGGTCGGCGGCGAGTCTGTCCAGGGCGCGCCCGGCGCCACGCCTGGCCAACTCGTCACCGATACCAACGCCAATGTGGCGACGCTCAATCCGGCGCGCTATTACGACGTCACGATCGCCGCGCCCGGCACGATCACGCTGCAGTCGGGCACGCCGATCACGGTCGACAAGCTGACCGTCAACGGCGCCCAGGCGAACCTCACCATCGCCACCGGCGGTGTCCTGACGACGCTGATCACGACCAACAGCTTCGCCGGCAACCTGAATGTCGACGGCACGCTCAACAGCCCGAACGGCATTGCGATGTTCGGCGGCGTGCTCTCGGGCACGGGTACCGTCAACGGTCCCACTGCATTCCTGATCGGCGCCGTCGCGCCGGGCACGAACGGCACGGTCGGAACGCTGACCATCAACGGTGACGTGAATCTCGGCGTCGGTTCGACGACCGCGATCGACGTGACGCACAGCACGTCCGATCTGTTGGCGATCAACGGTGCGGCCACGGTCGGCGGCACGGTCGTCGTCAACACGCTCACGCCCGCGCAGCAGACCGACAGCCATGTCTTCCTGACCGCGACCGGAGGAATCTCCGGTGCCTACGACGCGGCGACCGACACGCTCCCGGGCGTGCTGTTCCCGGTCGTGACCAAGACCACGGCCGGCGCCCTCGATGAGGAGGTCCTGTCCTTCCAGGCCGGCTCCTTCGTCACCCTGCTCGGCGCTTCGGGGACGCCCGACCAGATCCAGGTCGCGTCCGCCCTCGATGCCGCGCGCGGCGCCCACTACAACGACCTCTTGGCGCTCTACCAGGCGATCGATCCGCTCAGCGGCGCTTCGCTCGGCCAGGCACTCGAGGATCTGGCGCCCGACGCGGAACGGACCGCTCCGCTGGTTGGCGACATGGAGACCACCGGCTTCGACGGGATGCTCTGGCAGCACCTGGGCGATGCCGGCGCGTCCTCGGGCGGCGGCACCCAGACGGGCATGCTGATCGACAGCGAAGGGCTCAAGATGGCGCTGGCCTCGGCCGGCGGCAATTCCGCCCAGTCGCAGCAGCTCGTCGCCATGGGCATGGGCATCGCGACCAACCCGGGGGCCGGCAACGATCCGGTTCCGGTCGGCACGCCGGCGGCGCCCGAAAAGGCGGACGATTCCTGGATGATGCTGCCCAACGGCGCGGGCGGCTTCATCTCGGGCAGCTCGCTTAACGGCAGCGTGGCGGTGGGCGGCGGCGGCGGACGGGCCGATGTCCGTGGCCTGATCGTCGGCGCCGGCTTCGACATGCCGGTCGGCGACGGCGTCACGGTCGGTGGCTCGTTCGGCTATTCCGACGCGTCGGCGACGCTCAGGGCCATGCCGTCGACCCTGCAGAGCGATGCGATCCAGGGGGCGATCTATGCCCGCTACGACTGGGGCAGCAACTACATCGCGGAAGGCTTCGCCTCGTACGGCCATCAGACGATCTCGACGCATCGCGTGGTGGTGGTCGGCCCGACGACGTTCCTCCTGTCCGGTCACAGCGGCGGCAGTTCGCCGTCGGCCGGTCTCTACTTCGGACGCTCGTTCGACATCGCGACGCTCAACGGCGCGACGCTGAATATCGTGCCGTCGCTCAGCATGCAGTTCCTGAGCTCGAGCATCGACGCGTTCACCGAGACGGGCGGCGCGCCGGCGATGAGCTTCGCGGGCTTCACCGAGTCGTCGGCGCTCAGCCGGCTGGGCTTCGACGCCAAGATGAGCTTCGACCTGCTCGACGTCAGCGTCACGCCGAACGTCCACCTCTTCTGGGTGGACAACTTCGCCGGCAACAACGGCTCGATCCAGTCGACCTTCGCGGCCGGACCGAGCTCGATCATGACGTTCGCCATGGCGGCGCGCGACCGCTCCTATGGCGAGATGGGCCTCGGCGTCGATATCGACCTGGGCAGCGTGCTCGGACACAGCGCGACGCTGTCGGGCCGCTACGACGGCAACACCCGCAGCGATGTCAGCTACGGCGCGTGGACCGGACGCCTCTCGATCAAGTTCTGATCGACACGCCAAACGAAGAGGCCGCGGAGCGATCCGCGGCTTTTTTGTTTGGACTTACGTGAGACCTCACGGCGCGGGGTCGAACCGGGTGCGTTCGCGATCCCTGTCGCGGCGCGTGAACGCCGCGCGGCCTCAGCGCAGATATTTTCGCAGCTGGATCGCGTAGTCGGCGTAGCCGGCGCGACGATAGACGTCCGCGGCGCGGCGATTGCCGGAGAGAACCCCGATCTGCACGACCGCGATGCCCCGCGTCCTCGCCCAGGCTTCGAATTCGGCGATCAGGGCGCGGCCGACGCCCAATCCGCGCGCATGCTCGGCGACGAAGAGCTCGGCGATGTAGATATGGCGGCGCTCCGCCGCCAGCACGTAGATGTCGTCCTCGGCCTCGAACGCGACGCCCCAGCCGATCGCGGCGCCGGCATCGTCCACCGCCAAAAGGAAGCGGTGCGGATGCTTGCCCGCCCGCTCCAGCATGAGGGCGAAATATTCCTCGGCCACAAGCGGATCCAGCCGCCGGTTGGGCTCGAATTCGTGCTCGAAGGCCTGCAGCGCGTCGATGAAGCCGAGAATCGCGGCGCGGTCGCGCTCGAGGTCGGCGGCGCGAAGGACAAAGGAGTTCACAGCACGAAGCCGAGCGCGGCGACGGCCACGAGGAAGATCGACAGGAACGTCATATAGAGCGCGAGATTGAAGCGGATCATCCGCGACACCAGCAGCGCGAAGGCGCCGCGCACCGGATCCGCTCCGGTCGCGTTCGCGAAGGGGCTCGCGGAGCTGCGCAGGATCGACATGGCGAGCATCGCGCCCAGGAGCAGGAGCAGGATGGCGCCCAGCGTCGGCACCGGCGGCCAGCGGTGCTCGAGCGCGAAGACGCACGCCACCGCGAACATGCCCTGGGCCGAGAGCAGCGCGCTGGCCTTCTCGGTGTTGTGCTGAATGCCGGAAAGAAAATGCGCGAACGCCTGCGCGCCCTTGAGATCGCCGACCGCGCCCTGGAAGGCGCGTTCGCGGCCGGCGGCGTCGAACGGAATTCCGAACATCGCGGACAGGATCGACATGCGCGGCCTATCCCAGCGCCTTGACGATCTCTTCCGTCATCTTCTTGGCGTCGCCGAACAGCATCATCGTGTTGTCGCGGAAGAACAGCTCGTTGTCGACGCCGGCATAGCCCGAACCCATTCCTCTTTTCACAAAAAGAACGGTCTTGGCCTTCTCGACGTCGAGGATCGGCATGCCGTAGATCGGCGATTTGGGATCGGTCTTGGCGGAAGGATTGGTCACGTCGTTGGCGCCGATGACATAGGCGACGTCGGCCTGGGCGAATTGCGAATTGATGTCCTCGAGCTCGAACACTTCGTCATAGGGCACGTTCGCCTCGGCGAGCAGTACGTTCATGTGGCCGGGCATGCGGCCCGCCACCGGGTGGATGGCATAGGAGACCTTGACGCCCTCCTTCTTGAGGATATCGGCCATCTCGCGCACCGCGTGCTGCGCCTGCGCCACCGCCATGCCGTAGCCCGGCACGACGATCACGCTGCCGGCGTTCTTCATGATGAAGGCCGCGTCGTCGGCGGAGCCCTGCTTCACCGGCCGCGTCTCGGCATGCGCCGCCGGGCCCGCCGTCTCGCCGCCGAAGCCGCCCAGGATGACCGAGACGAAGCTGCGGTTCATGCCCTTGCACATGATGTAGGAGAGGATCGCGCCGGAGGAACCGACCAGTGCGCCGGTGATGATCAGCGCGGTGTTCTCCAGCGTGAAGCCCATCGCCGCCGCGGCCCAGCCCGAATAGGAATTGAGCATCGAGACCACGACCGGCATGTCGGCGCCGCCGATGGGGACGATGAGCGTGATGCCGAACACGAAGGAGAGCACGGCGATCGCCCAGAACGCCCAGGCCGGCTGCTGCAGCACCAGCAGGACGATCAGCGCCACGATGCCGAGCGCAATGGCGATGTTGAGCGGATGCCGCGCCGGCAGCAGGATCGGCGCGCCGCTCATATTGCCGTTGAGCTTGGCGAAGGCGATCAGCGAGCCGGCGAAGGTGATGGCGCCGATGGCGGTGCCGAGGCTCATCTCGATCAGGCTCTGGGTGCGGATCGCGCCTTCCGCGCCAATGCCATAGGCCTCCGGCGAATAGAACGCGGCCGCCGCGACCAGCACGGCGGCGAGACCGACGAGCGAGTGGAACGCCGCGACGAGCTGCGGCATCGCGGTCATATGGATGCGGCGCGCGATCACCGCGCCGATGCCGCCGCCGATCGCGATGCCTGCGAGGATCATGCCCCAGGTCGCGATGTCGACAATGTCGGCGACCCACAGCGTGGTGGCGACGGCGATCGCCATGCCGATCATGCCGTTGCGGTTGCCGGCGCGCGACGACGCCGGAGACGACAGACCCTTCAGCGCCAGGATGAACAGCACGCCCGAGACGAGATAGGCTAGCGCAGCAATATCCACTTTCAGTTCGCCGCTCACTTGGCGCCCTTCTTCTTGTACATCGCGAGCATGCGCGCGGTGACGAGAAAGCCGCCGAAGATGTTCACGCAGGCCAGGATCAGCGCGAAGAAGCCGAGAAGCTTGGAGGTCCAGGCATGTCCCATGGTGCTTTGCGCGGCGTAATCGGCTCCGCTGGCGACCTCGCGAACGGCATCGCCTGGCGACGCCGACGAAACAACCGGAGCCAATTGCGCGCTGCTGACGATCGTGTTGCCGTGATTGTCTACCTCAAACGTGACGTTCCGCGGCTGGGGATGCGCCGACACCGCCACCGCGATCAGGGCGCCGACCACGATCACCGAGGAAATCGCATTGGTCACGCTCATCAAGGGCGTGTGCAGCGCGGGCGTCACGCCCCACACCACGAAATAGCCGACGAAAATCGCCAGAACGAAAATGGTGAGGCGGAAGACGATGGGATCGACCATTTCCATTTACGGACTCCAACCATCTCCCTCGCCCCCGCAACGCGGGGGAGAGGGCGGGGTGAGGGGGCGGGAAAGGCAAGTCAGTCTTTTCGATGGGCGAGCTCGGGTTTGCGACCCTCTCACCCCGCTCTCTCCCCCACTGCGTGGGGGCGAGGGAAATCTGAATGAGAATCCCATCGCCTCTACCCCTTCACGCTCGGATGCACGACCTGGCCGTCGCGCGTCAGCCCGGCGCCCTTGACGATCTCGTCGTCCCAGTTGAGCGCCAGCGCACCCGTCTTCTTGTCGACGATCAGCGAGACGAAATTGAACAAATTGCGGGCATAGAGCGACGAGGCATCCACCGCCAGCCGGCCCGGCAGGTTGGTGTAGCCCATCAGCGTCACGCCATGGATTTCGTAGACCGCGTCGGCCTTCGTCAGCGGGCAATTGCCGCCCTGCTCCGCCGCCAGATCGACGATCACCGAGCCGGGCTTCATCGTCTTGACCATCTCCTCGCTGACCAGAACCGGCGCCTTGCGGCCGGGGATCAGCGCGGTGGTGATGACGATGTCCTGCTTCTTGATCGTCTCGGCGATCAGCGCCGCCTGCTTGGCTTGGTACTCCGGCGACATTTCCTTAGCGTAACCACCGGCGGTCTGGGCGTTCTTGAATTCTTCGTCCATCACCGCGACGAAGGTGGCGCCGAGCGATTCCACCTGTTCCTTGGTCGCGGGACGCACATCGGTCGCCGAGACGATCGCGCCCAGCCGGCGTGCCGTGGCGATCGCCTGCAAGCCGGCGACGCCGACGCCCATCACCAGCACGCGCGCCGGCGCGATGGTTCCGGCGGCCGTCATCATCATCGGCATGGCGCGGCCAAACTGCGCCGCGGCGTCGATCACCGCCTTGTAGCCGGCGAGATTGGCCTGGCTCGACAGCACGTCCATCGCCTGGGCGCGGGAAATGCGCGGCAGGAATTCCATCGCGAAGGCGTCGACGCCCTGCGCCGCCAGCTTCGCCGGCGACTCCTTGTCCGTGTACGGAGCGAGCAGCGCGGCCAGCACCGCGCCCTTCTTCATCTGCGCGATCCGGGCCGCATCGGGTGCACGCACCGCCAGCACGATATCGGCGCCCGCCAGGGCCGCGCCCGAATCGGCGGCCATGGTCGCGCCCGCCGCCTGGTAGTCCGCGTCCGCCATCCGCGCGGCCGCGCCGGCGCCGGTCTCGACCGCAACCTCTAGGCCGAGGGCCCTGAACTTCTTGACGGTATCCGGCGAGGCGGCGACGCGGGTCTCGCCGTCGCGGCGCTCCTTGAGGACGGCGAGTTTCATAGTGTGGCCGGTGTCAGCCGTGGGTCCGGAACACGGCCAGGAACCCCATGATCAGCACGATGCCGATGATCGACCATTTGACGAAGGTCGTGAAACCCGCCCAGGCCTTGAGGTGCTCGCTGATATCCATCGAGCCGGGTTTGTAGTCGCCGTGAGAATCGCCTTGCGCGGCCATGAAGAACCCCATTAGCGCAACGTCCGTTGCGCGCAAATCAATGAATCCAAGCGGGCGGGACTATAGCAAGGCAAAACCCGGACACAACGCGCAAAACGCCGCTTTTCAACCGTCAAATCACTGCGCCGCCCCTTTCAGATCTGTCATCCCGGGCAAGCGAAGCGAGACCCGGGACCCATTGGGCACGCGGCTCGATGGGTCCCGGCTCGCGCTCGCTTCGCGAGCTTGGCCGGGATGACAACCTTGGAATGGATCGGCCTAGGCCGGCCTTCGCGTCGCCGTCGAATGCTCCCAATCGGCGAGGAGGGCCCGTAGAGCGGCGACCAGCGCCAGCGGCTGGTCGAGCATGATGTGATGCTGCGCCTGGGGGATCTCGACCACCGGCGCCTGGCGCCCGAGCAGGTTGAACATGTATTCGCCGATCGAGGGCGGCAGCAGCACGGAATGCTCGCCGCGGAACACCGCTATTCGGCAGCGCGTCGCCTTCAACCGCTCGGCGGTGTCGCCGATCGAGAAGCGCTGCCAGATCGCCGGATCGAACTTCCAGGTGAAGCCGCTGCCGCCGGCCCCGTCCGGAACCTCCTTCAGCGAATGCCGCGCCACCCAGTCCACCAGGTAGAGGTTCTCGCAAGCCTGCGGCGGCATGAGGCGGAAGCGCGCCATGGCGGCGCCCAGCGTCGGATAGATGTTGTGCGGCTTCATCGGCCGGTTGGGCGGCCCGCCGGGCCGGTCCGGCGGGTTGACCGGGGAGTCGACGATCACCACGCCCGCGAGCCGGTCGCCATAGAGCCCGCCGGTCAGCATGGTGACGAAGCCGCCGAAACTGTGCGCCACGATCACCGGCGGCTCGTCCAGCTTGAACATACCGGCGTCCTCGCAGACCGCGATCTCCTCCCGCGCGAAGACGTCCATCGCATAGCCGCCCGGTCGCCAGTCGCTGTCGCCCATGCCCGACAGGTCCATCGCGGCGACGTTGTAGTCGCGCGCCAGGAAGGGCGCGATGAAGTCCCACCAATGGGCGTGCGCCGCGTTGCCGTGCACCAGAAGGAGCCCCGGCCGGCTTCTGTCGCCCCAGCGCAGATAATGGATCCGGGCGCCGGCGACCTCGATGAAGCGGCTCTCGGGCTTGATCGCGAGCGCATCCTCGAACCATTTGGGCGCCGCCGGCGGGGCGCCGTCGAACGGCGCCAGCGGACCCTGTGTCGCCTGGATGGAGAACATCTGCTTTTCGGTGTCGGGCAGGAGGCCGGGCACGGGCGGTATGATGGGCGTGTCGCTCATGGCCGCTGCTCCGCCCGCGCGCCGAGCAGCTTGAACACGCCGGTGCCGGTCATGACGGTGCGGTCGCCCGTCCAGATGCGGCCCCTGACGGTGTAAAAGCCGCCTTCGTCGCCGACCAGCTCGCTGGTGCCCTCGAGCCAGTCGCCGAGCCTTGCCGCGGCGACGAAGTCGGTCGTCATCCGCGCCGTCACCCAGTGATGCGTGCGCCGGTTGGAGATCGAATGGCCCCACACCATGTCGGCGAACGCCATCAGCATGCCGCCATGGCAATGGCCCATGCCGTTGACGTGGTGCTCGGCCACCAGGAAGGCGCGGGTGAAGCCGCCGCCCGGCTCGTCGCGCTCATAGAACGGCCCGACCTGGCGGCCGAAGCCGCGCGACCAGTTCATCGGCTTGAAGCCGGGCGGGACATTGGTGGTCTCGGATTCGAAGAGATCGTCGGACATCACCCCATTGTGCCCATAAGCACACCACTGTCATCCCCGGCTGAGCGTCACAACGTGACGCGAAGGGAAGGGGACCCAGGCGGGAAATACCGTGACGGTCGCAAACGCCTGGGTCCCCTTCCCCTCACGCCGCTATGCGGCGTTCGGCCGGGGATGACAGAAAGTGCAGGGTTTCAAAACCACTCCATCCAAGTCCCGTGCGGGTGGCAGGAGGCCAGGCGGGTCTCCTCCCGCACGCCGTCGGCATAGCGGATCGCCGACAGCACATAGAGTTCGCCGTCATATTCGAACGACAGCCGCCACACCGGCCGGCGCAGGCCCGCGACGACGAGCATGCTGTCCAGCGCCTCGCGCATCTCGGTCGAGAACTGATAGAGCGCGATGGTGTGATAGACGACCGGCACGCAATCGCGTGTCGCCTGCGCCAGGACATCGGGCAGAAGCGCCAGCGCATCGCCGGCGAGGATCGGCGGCTTGTCGGCGCGGAACAGATCGATGGCGCGGTCGAGCCGCTCGAGCCGCGCCTCCTGGTCCGGCCAGATCAGGGCCCGCAGCCAGTCGCGGTCGTCCGCGTCGGCGAGATCGACCGGGTTCAGCTCCAGCCCGACCCGGCTTGCGATCGGCGGCGTCGGGCCAGAAGGAGGATTGTTGTCGCCGCGCAGCGCGCATGCGATGACCAGGGGCGCATCGGAATTGAGCGCAACCGCTGCCGCCCCGTCGCGATTGTAGCGCACGCCATAGCGGTTCCAGATGAGGTTGAGGCCGGCGCTCGGCCCGATCTCGATCGGCGACAGCAGCGCCTGCGCCGCGATGGCGCGAAAGCCCGCGTGCAGCAGCGCACTGCGGCCGACCTCGTTGGTGTTGGTCACGCGCGTCGCGATCAGCTTCTCGATCGCCGCGCGATGCTGCGCGACGAAATCCCGGAAGTCGGGGAACGGATCTTCCGCATCCACGGACGACGTGCCGCCGACACTCGGATAGAATCGCGTCAGCGGATGACGCGCGCCGCGCAGGATCAGGAAATGCACCGCGCCGAGGATCAGATTGGGATGCGGCTGGCCCTTCCTGGCGCGCGCTGCCAGCGCCCTGAGATCCGCGTCGCCGCCGATGCCCTCGGCCAGCCTGCCATAGAGCGCGCTGCCGGTGCGGCGCGCGTCCTGCGCGAAGAAGGCCCAATAGTCGGTCGGCGCGGCGATGGTCCTATCCTCCCGGCAACAGGTCGCGCAGGCGCAGTGTCGTCTGCCGCGCCTGGCCCGCCCGCACATAATCCACCAGCAGCGGATCGTCGACCCTGGGATCGCTGAGCTGGGCGCGGATGGCGAACAGGTCGAGCGATTCGACATGGCGCCGGTCGATCGCGGTGACGATGTCGCCCTTGCGCAGGCCCGCGACGTCGGCGGGACCGCCGGCGATCACGTCG